>Ga0126342_10015988_pt1 | contig 13104 bp, 15 predicted proteins | sample Cyp1metagenome_FD_92528 | JGI IMG/M metagenome (GOLD analysis project Ga0126342, IMG submission 92528) | Coral microbial communities from Lord Howe Island, Old Settlement Bay, Australia - Cyphastrea 1 metagenome | ecosystem: Host-associated > Invertebrates > Cnidaria > Coral ... | reverse complement strand
TATGCCAGATAGAATGCCAAATAGAATGTCAGAAGATATGTCAGATAGAATGCCAGAAGATTTGCCAGTAAGAAAATGTATAAATGTCATGGTGGGGATCACACGAAGTAAAGTAATTATGATATTTTATGGTGATTTCAGGACCTAGGAGACTTTACAAGGTTTTAATCCACCAGATTGAGGATCAACAATTCTTGTCTTGCTGGGCCAATGTGTAGCGACGGAAGCCTGGTCGACCTCACTGGAACTGATGGTTCGACTTGGCGATTTGCCCTGATCAATCCAGGAATAAGAAAGGAGAAGCTGTCTAGAACCAAACAGATTTCAGATTGACCTGGAAGTGCAGCTACGCAGGCAGTCGAGGCTGCTATGATGTTTCTTGGCTGAACTACAGGGATACCACAGGGAATCCAACCCCAAAGTGGTAAATGTTGCTACCCCAGAAAAGCAAATCTGTGGCAAATCTGTGGCACACAGTGGCACGCCAAGAGCCAAGGATCTATCACACCTGCGCCGCCATCGAGCCAGATTCCAGCTCCACTGCCCGGCTGAGTAGCTGTCAGGAAGGGAACGGCCGGCACGCATCGCTGGTTGGTGGTCTTGGCCTTGATGAATGAATAGGACAACCATGGATAGTTGGGTGTAAATGTCCACCAAGTGATTTAAGTCGACTTGTGACTGACCATCATCAATTCCCTTGTTTTCAAGCCCAGTTTTTCGGAGCATTTTTGCGGGATCGGCCTGGAAGATCTTGGAAGCACCACCCCGATCCACCCCGGTGCGGTGCCAAACCTGCCCCATAGGAAGCAGCGGGTCTCAAGAAGGAAAACTCCTCAGCGATTCTCTCAGCATGTATGGGGGAAGAGGCCATCGTGCAAGTCTCCTTTTCGGGGCACCACAGGGGATTTTGAACAGCAGCTGACCCCCAATATGATTTATATACGTAGTTATATAATCTATGTTAATCTATTATTGTCATTTATTGTGATCCATTGTCATTAGATAATTATGATATATGTTATACATATTTAATATAACTATACATGCATATATATACATGTATGTATGTAATGCAATGTAATGCAATGTAATGCAATGTAATGCAATGTAATGCAATGTAATTTAATGTAATATATACATGCACAAATACTATCCCGATACTGTCTTGGCCAAAGAGTCTAAGAGGACGATGTGCAAACACATTAACAAAAAGCCACTGAAAGTGTGCCCCGAAATTCTTGCGGCACAATTTTCGAGTTGTTGATTTCCGATGTATATATACTGTAATATACTGTATATATATATTAACATATCAATATATTGTTAACTTATATATATATATATACACACATACATCTTATATATATATAATTAAATTAAATTATATATTATATATAATTATATATATATTATATATATATCTGTATACACATTGACACAATATCATGTAGCTTGTATTACATATCTACTTCTTCAAAATGTGCTCCCGCTTCAGGGCCCAGAGGCCTTCGCCGCCCTGCAGACCGTCTTTGCAGCAGCTGGAGCGGAAGCGGGCAGCATTGACGCCAAGGTCTGAAGTCTTAGGGATTGGAATAATCAAAATGTGGGATTTGACATTATTTAGTGGGGGTTAGTAGGATTAGTAGGTTTTAATGGGTTTTAATTGGATCAATAATCAATATATAATAATCTTGGGTTCTCAAGCAATAATGCGAATATAAGAGACATATTCATGGTGATGTTAGAATACAAACGGGATGAGTTAAATGGTTGGGGATCTAATGGTACATCAATTACGCCAACGACATGATGGAAAAACGTCTGAAAGTGGAGGATTGACCAATGATTGACCCGAACAAATTATGGCAGTTTTTCATTATAGGGAAAGTGATGATCAATAGTTTTTCATGATAGGGAATTTATGGCAGTTTAATGATACCAGTTCCCATAGGATCCATGTATGGTATATATGCCAACATTTGGGGTATATTGATGGTAAATGTTAGCGTATATAGCATACATGGATCCTATGGGGTTTAATAATAATCATTATTATTTTTGGTCAAACCGGTCAAAGCCCATTTTCAGACAGACCCAACTCTGAAAAGTGCCGATGGCGAATGAATCGTGAAAAGGACAGTCCCAGAGGCTGAGGCATATTAGAACAAGCTGAGTCATTGACCAATCACCCAAGTGAATGTAGGCCGGAACCTACCAAATGCGAATTTATCTGATGAACAGAACATCCTCTTTTAATCTCTTTTAATAGTTTTGATGGTGCAAGGGGGGGGCACGAGACACGGTTTTGACACCTCAAAAGTTGCCAAACCACGGCTGAGAGCTGCCAAATGTCCGCCGCATGGGAGGTACTAAAAACGAGGGCTAACCATTTGCGATGTGCCCGTGTGGCGGCGCTGGTCAGGCGATTTCCCGGGGCTTTAGGGTCTGTTTCTCTATCTTAAGTTACCCGGTAGTGAGAATCGAATTTATGGAAATCGATGGTTTACATATCTCATTCACGTCAATTCAATCATTCAATGGATTTAATGGGAAAATCTATGGTTTCCTGTAGATTTTCCCTTAAACCAATCCATTGAATCATCCATTTATGGATGTTTATGGATGTTTTTCATGGAGGACCGCAGGGTAGACACCCTGAGTTCCGCACCAAGGCCTGCTGAAAATAACATCCCAATGGAGGTGCCTTTAGACTGCCTCTCGCACCCCTTCAAGGCCGACTTGGAAAAAATGCCATGCAAGGATTGTTTTTTTGGTTTATGTCATGTTGCTGATGGCTACTGTTGTACTACCCCCTGGTAATTTGTTACATAGCTATTGAAACTGGCCATAGAAATAGTGGACTATTGAAAATGGCCATTGAAATAGTGGATTTTCCCATTAAAAATGGTGGATCTTTCCATAGTTATGTAAACGTTTACCAGGCCGGGTATTTGCTTGCTGGAGATCCCCGGGACCCCCGCGACCCCGGGGACCCGGTCGACTCGTGGCTTAAGGCGAGCTTTTACAGAGACCTTGCACGGCACTTCGCCGAGCTCCCATGGATCAGCTTAAGGCGATCAACCATGGGGGAAATATGGAAAATGGGGCTGTCCAAACACAGGGTATACATGGGTATACTATATCACTATATGGTATACTTGGTGGTTCACCCCATGGCAAGTAGATTAATTATACCCTCAAAATAATTGTGCGTGGACTTAAGCCCTACTTTCCGAAGTTGTAACCAGGTCTTTAACACACTTACTGCACCTCTTGTGAGCCTATTTGACTATAGGATCTCGGGTTGGCGAATCCAGTTGTTGCTGGTAGGCATCCTTTTTTGCCTTACTACGACAGATCGGTCTTTGTGGATTTTGTCTCTTGGATGGCCACTAGTGTTTTTCTGCTTCAGATCAAAACTTGCAAACTGGTTTCAAGGATCTTGTTCCAAGGCTAGTTGTGATGATGATCCCAAATGCACCATATTTTTGGATGTGATGAACACAATCAAGAGTTCAAACACATTTCAATCGAGGCACAATCAATTCCAACTTGGGTGTCGTGGTTGTTCGAGTTGCTTGGCTGACCAGAGCAATCAGAACTGATGCATCAAGAACGATGAACTTGCTACATCTTTGCCAGGTGGATTGTACAAGATTGTACATATATACTATTCTTCTTGGACTATTTCTGGTATAGCCTAGGCTATACCAGGTTGGGTGGACTATAAAGTGGTTCTGCTCGACCATAACCCCAGGGACGGTTCCAGGAAGACCCTCTCGCCTATGCTGGGATATCACTTGGTGGCTTCTCTCCATCGAAAATCGCGGCCATGGAGGTCTTAATGCACTGGCCATAATAAATGAATTTATCACTTCAAAACTAAGCCTCTGGTAAACAAACAGTTTGCTATTGAAAATGGCCATAGAAACAGTGGATCTACCTATTAAAAATTGTGATTTTCCATAGTTTTCTGTAAACGTTTACCAGAGCGTAAGCCTTGGTTGTGTGGATTAATGTTCCCATCCATAGTGGATAAAAAACACTGAAAAAACATTGCACGCATGATAATCTGCTTGGTGGTTTCAAACATTAGTTTTGTATGGGGTAATGATGGTTAATGATGGTTAATGATGGTTAATAATGGTTAATAATGGTTAATAATCACTGCTTGGTGGTTTCAAACATGGCTTTTATTTTCCATTTCATATATGGGATGTCATCCTTTCCATTGACGAAGTCCATCATTTTTCGAGATGAGCACATTGCACCACAAAAACCAGTAATGTTTGGATGTCATCAAGGCTTTCTCTCACTCCACATTGTTGTCCCAAACGCCCAAAAACCAGGAAACATACGTGTCGACGATCAAACCAGGAAGACCTGGCTGAACAAAGCAGGAAAATTCCCGGTTTTTGTCCCAGAAAAAAACCCGGTTTTTGGGCTTCTTGCGAACGACGTCTTCACAGATATGGTCCATGGAATAATTTCATGATAATCATTTCACATATAATATAATTATAAATTATATAATATATCATCATATTGATTAACATTGCAGTTTTTTCTGCAATTGCTTCAGGTTTTGGTACTTCTACGACAACATTTTCTTGCCGATGTTTCGAAGCTTGCCGCTGATCATGGGACCTTCGCTGATGACGCTTTCGACGGTCCCGTATCTCCCAACCAATTAGGATGGAACATGTGTTTCGCAATCATGATTAGTTTCCCTGAGTTGTCTCAAACAACCCAGTCGTATGCGACTGGGTATTTCTGCCAATGCTGGATAACCAAAACCATGCGTTTCAATACTAGAATTGATTTTTAGATTCACTGATTTTGGATGATTTGGGGGGTACCCCAAGTTTAAGGTAGATAGGCTACCCTCTGGGAAATAGACACAAATAAAGTTGATTTACCCATTAAAAATGATGGTTTTCCATAGTTATGTAAACGTAGAAACCAGAGGGTATTGACCATTCTTAACCAACAATCATCAAGTTTATCATCAAATATCAATGTTATTGACTAACATTATCATTAAAAATCATTATTTAACCATCAAGTCTATTTTCCATGCATCCCATTCCTGGGACCTCTAAGGAGCAGAGCATGCCTGGGGTTCGCAGCTCGCGCCACTCTTCCGGCTGCCACCGTGGGCTGTTCCCCGTGGCGTGGACCAACGGCAGGTGCCCGGGGCTGCCGGGGCCCGGGATCATGGGTTCCATCTGGTTCCATGGGGGAGCCCCGAAAAATCGCTGGATGGTTGGGATAGCATCCTCCAATTTGGAGGTGGAAAATTCATTGGATTTGATCCATCCATGTTGCCCAAAATTGATGGTTTATTTCATGGAAAAATGATCTAGAAATGAGAACTGGAGGTACACCCATGACTCAGGAAACCTCCAAATGATGACAAATGTGGGTGTGTGTTCCAGGTTTTTCCAAGCAGATTCCCAATATTCAGGGTGATGTTTTGTTCCTGCACGGCTAAGCTCGTCGTGGAGCACCTAGTGGAGATGCTGTCGAGCAGGCGAGGACACATGACATCCACATTTCAAGGCCTGTTGTCACTAAGAGTTGAGAGCTTCTGGCAGTTGCTGGGAATATTTGGGGATATTTATTTCGGCGGGAATAATTTATGAATTGTGTGGGTTCTTTTGGTTTTGGGATGTTTTGGGTCATGGGACTTTTCTGGCTGTACAGTGCATAGAGTCATGGAGGATTAAAAGACGCCTTTTGCAAGGACAGACTGGAAGCAGGTTGCCATGGCTGAGGCAGTCCGTGTTTCCTCGGGAACTTTGAGTGTTGAAAATGGTGTGGCGAATTTTGTCAACGTCAAAATTCAACTTTCAGGAGTCAGCAACACCAGTGTTCATAAGATTGTCATTCCAGGAAAAGAAAACATGTCATATCAACTCACGAAAAACATCAATGAAAAGCCCTGGGAAGTTTCAGATCTGCACGTTTGATGGCCCCATCTGGGTAGGTTGGTGTTTTCATGGGTGATACATCAGCAGCACTGCTGACCAAACGGCTTCCCCTGGAAGCAGCCACTGGGCAGCAGCGATCTCTTGCTCCGATCAGCTGATAGCAGCTGCATTGCAGCTGCATCGGTCGCAGCATCTGAGGTACACTTAGTCGATCCTTGGGATGGCAACCCCGTCTTTCAGGTGCAGCGGCTTGTGGGGCTTGCCAAAGGTCCAACCAATGCTGACGCCAAGAATCCAAGGGCAAGCATCAAAAATCATCAACATGTATAGCCATTATTTTTTGGGAAAAACCAATCCCCAATAGTCATCAATCATCATGATTATTGATACGTATATACGTAATTATACGTATATATATATATATATATATATATATTATTTATTCTTATATGCATTCATATACTATTTCATATATCATATAAATAGAATTAAACAGAACATACATTTATATGATCACATGTACCAATTGTTTATATGCATATATATATATATTATTCTATACCATTGTTCTTGTTCTTCCCAATTTTTCGTGATCCAGGTCAGTCTGAATGAAAAGCGGCACTTGGGCGAGGTGACTGGCGCAGAGGTGCAGTGTGACCGTGACGAAACGGAGTTGGGACCATGCGTGGAGAAGTATCACATCCCACCAACTGAGATTATTATATACTGGATATGGATATAGTGTATATAGTATCATGGTTAATAATGGTTAATAATGGTTAATAATGGTTAATCATGGTTAATAATGGTTAATAATGGCTAATAATGGTTAATAATGGTTAATAATGGATAATAATGGTTAATAATGGATAATAATGGATATTAGATAATATAATTTATACTGGTTGGTGGTTTGGAACATGAATGTTATTTTTCCATATATTGGGAAGCCACCCAAATAGCATCATAATGTAATACATTATGCTAATGTGGATTTGAGTGAATGCTATTTGATCGCTATTCTTGTTTATTTTTAATGCTATGTTCTTGTGAAAAGCCAAGGGACGCCAGGGTCAATTTGTTACCCACACCCAGACCTTGTGGCAGGCCCGGAAGCGTGTGGAGCAACGTTTCGCAGCCTTGGCTGCGCAGTGGCCCAAGACTTCTGTTGAAGTTATCTACGAGCGATAGCTCGTGTTTTCATGATTATTCATGATCATTGATATCATTGGAACTATCCAACTATTATGCGGTGTTTTTTTTAATCTTTGCCTCATAGTTCAGGAGGTACGAGGTCCTCGTCCCGTGTCGCGCCTCTTCGTCCTGAGGACCTACTGTTTTGATGGACGTGCCGCTACTCATCGCTCCTATCAGGCATCAACTGATCTGACATATCATTGTTTTTTTGCTGGAACGATGAGATATGATGAGATGTTTAGAACTACTGATTCTCTTTTTCTTCGATGAGATGGTCATGATGATGTGTGCGGTGTGCCCTTGAAAAAACATCCGAAAGTGTCTGAACACTTGGACTACTCGATTGAATTCGCTCGAAAGAGTTCGGTCTGTGGATGCTTTTTTTTTTCCTGTTTCTCCTACACACTTTGCTCGCAATCATCATTGGTAGGATTGACCAAAGGGCCAATCATTGCCATACCAGGGCCGAGCTGTACCCCGCACGGGCCCATGGCCAGCCGAACGATGTGGAAATCTTGAGGAGCCCACAGAAGCTGCGTTTTTTTCACGGACAACTCACGACATGTCGACTGCCAAAGCGAGGACAAGCCAGGCACTCCACGAGTCACCAAGCCAAAGAAGTGCTTCTGGACAGTGCGGTTGTAGCAGTCATACATCTCCACTGTGAGGGATTATGATATATCAATATAATTCAATATAATTCAACATATATATATATATATATATTCAATTAATATCATTATTGCTGAGTTCAGCGAGCAAGTTGCCTGCATTCTTCTCAGATTTTTTGTCCGCTGACCATGTTGATATGTGCGGAAATTCAGGTAGGCATCCATGCCACTGGATCTGTTGCTGCCAGCAAGCGCCATGACCTTAGTTATCTTAGTTGTCCATCACCATGTTTCAGCCCAAGTCACTTGCAGCCGAGGTATCCTTGGTGGATCACTTGACCTTGTCTTTATCGATGGAGCTCATGACTATGAGTCAGTCTCACAGGACATCCAATTGACATTGCATCTGGGTGTGTCTGAAAATGGGTATACAAAATGATGGTTGTTGATGATTGTAGCCTCTTTCTCAGACAAAGCAATCTCAATTATCTCAATGCCAGCAGTTGCTTTGAGAAATTCTGCTGTGATTGGGTGTCATTTCTGATGACCTGGGGCTGCTTATAGCCACTACTTGCTGCCTAGCCTCAAGCCATGGCGCTTCCAGTCCAAATTGAATAGCAACAGCAACGCACACGAAGATGAGAAGAACAGCTCAAGACCTGTAGCATCTTTTGGTGCCTCCAAAGGCTGAAAACATACATTGCTAATTGATGCTAGTTGATCATGACATAATTTAAGTATATTTGTTTGTCTCCTCAAAAATGGATCCGCCATGCGCTGGAGGAAGCTTCACAGGTTGACTTTGAGCATTTTGATTCACAGGTTGCTGTCACCAGAATTGTCCTTTGAGACGATGGTGGCGGTGGGACTGGTGGGATTGGCCCCGAGGCCGCCTCGGCCCTCTGTCTTCGGCCGATGCTTCCGGCGTCCGCGGACGCGTCGGGGCGGCAGGGCCGTACCGTTCACGGTGAAAGATGTGAAAGTGAAGCAGAGAAATGCAGCAAGAGATGCCCCAGATCTGCAGGAAGATGTGGAAGTGATGGGAGTGAAAGATGGTGTGGCGGTGATTGCTGGTAGTGCCCTTGGGGGAGGTTTCCTGGCACTTCCTTTGGTGACGGCGCCCTTGGGGATTCTACCATCACTGGTTGGCTTGGGAATGGCTTGGGCATTTATTGCAGCATTGTGCACCGTCTATGCAGAAGTATCAGCTCAGACCCTAACAGACAAGGCTCTTGAGGCAGTTCAAGGTCGTGAAGATCGACCTATGTTGGAGCAAGAAGGGGTGTCCATCGTATCGGTGGCCCAACGCAGATTGGGAGACTCTGCAGCAGTGGTTTGCTCCGTGGCGTTTCTGTTTCAGATGCTGGCAGTTGTCACTGCTCAAGTCGCGAAGTCTGGGGAGTTGCTGGAGAGTTTGATGGGTTTGCCTTACGTTGGAGGTTGCATTCTTCCCAGCATCTTTCTGGGCCTCTTTACCTTCGAGATGCCTGTGAAACTGGTGGAGCAAACAAACACCATCCTGACTGCCCTGATGGTCATTGGTTTTGCTCTCTTAGTGGTGAATTCCTGCATGACCATCAGCTTTGCGGAGCTTCCAGAACTCATCAGCAACTTACCCAGGGAAAATTGGAAACCGCTCCTTCCAGCTGCTGGCACCACAACTTGGGCATTGCCAATCTTCTTCAATTTGCTCTGCTATGGCCAATCAGTTCCACTGGTGGTTGAAAGAATGGGCGCTCAGAGATCCTCAAAGATCCGCAACACCATTTTGCTCGGATCCGTGATTCCATTGATCCTTGGAATCATTTGGGTGTGCGTTGCTGCGTTGCTGGGCTCACGTTTGAACCTGGATGGAGCGGAAGATCCAGTGCTCCAACTGGTGCATGGGCCCTGGAGCATTGCTCTTCCGGTGTTATTGTTGGCCGCTGGGGCCATCGGCACCACCCTCATCGCATCATACTTGGCTTTGGGCCAATTTGCTGCTGATGCCTTGTGCGCAGCCACGGGTTCCTGTTCCTTGGAGGACAACCAACGGGCCAAAGTAGCCTCAGTTATGCTACCAGCTCTGACCGCCTGTATCGGCCCTCAGCTCTATTTGCCACTCCTCTCTTTTGCGGGTGCGTTTCCATCTGTGCTGCTCTATGGCGTTTTGCCACCAGTAGCCTTGCTTCTTTCACGCTCACCAAAGAAGCTTCCAGGTCGGGATCTGTTGGGAACTGTGTTGGGGTTGGGATGATGTTTTGCTGGAAATCAGAGTAGATTTCCCCATGTTTCGCTACGAATGTTTCGCAAAACATGTTTCGCTATGTTTAACCATGTTTCAGCTGTTTGGCAGAGTTCTCCACCTAAACCAAACATCGCTATGTTGATTGATTTCTGATCACCATGCGAGGCCAAGAACCGGTACTTGTCGGGTTGGCAGTCACTGCCGTTCTGTTTCTTTGCTGCAAGTTTCGTCAACTTATAAGATCGACAGGATCAAACACACCTTTGTTGCAGAATAGTGATAATAGTCTTAGTAATAGTATAGGAAATACTAAGGTATATTATATTATATATATGATTAAATTATAATTCGCAGAAGCTGATATTATGTTGGTATCCTAAATAAACAGAGGCCATCCTGCCGAAACAGCAATCGTGAAGCATGAAATGACAACAACCGGAGTGCCAGACTCAGGCCACCATGTACTCTTCGGCATGTGGGTGTGTTGGATACCTCAAAATAACCATGTATATATATATATATACGTGTATATATATGTGTATAATATATATGTGTATATATATGTATATGTATATATGTATATATATGTATATATATATATATATATTTACATTTATTATTATTATCATATTATTATTATCATTATTATTATCATTATTATTATATATATATACTATATATTTGCAGGGGTATGATGATAAGCCCCAAATTTGCTGCCCCCATTAGCAATTTGATTTGGGACAATGAGGGATAGCCTGTGTCCGCCTGGATGCAGCTGTGTTGAGGTTTCTGCTCGTCAACTTGTGGCTCTGGCTGACTGCAGTCTGAGTTCCAACATGTTCCAGTTATTGTTTCATATTGTTTAACTAATCAATCACTGGTTGGTGGTTTAGAATTAGAATGTGATAATTATATATAAGATGTTGTATGTTCAACCCGATTCAACCCTTTTGAAATCCCAATTGACCAGCATATGGATTGAAACCACCAATCAGATCATAGTTGCAATCGATCTCAATACATCTAAATTAATCATGGCTCAAGTCGCAAAGAAATAGTGCCACTTGTGCATCTTCCTTCATCCTAGCTGCGGATCAACGAAAAACCGCACAGCTGAGATGAATGTCCATTCTGCGAAAGCATCATGGGCGGGTGATAGTTGACCACAACATGTCCAAACGTGTCGCCTTGAGAAAAAGTGGGGTCGGCCCTTTTCAAAGCTTCAGGATGTTTTCGGAGCTACACTGAAGCCACCCCAACGAACATGCTTTTTTTTTTGAATAAATGCCTAAACTGAACTATGATGGGTTAAAGTTTCAGACCAGGGAAACACAGATATATTGGTGACCTTCACATTTTACCATCACGTCTCTTGGGAGTACGCAATAAGTCGACCCATAGCTGTGTACAGCTAGTTCTGGAATGCTTTGAGGTTTGTGGTTATACAAGTGATACAACCTATACAGCCAAAAAAACGCCTACACAGCCTATCCAATTAGCACTGTCCATAGGGCACCACAAGACCTTGTGTTTTATCATGTTTCCCGTTGTGTTTCCCACTGTTTTCAAACACCATTTTCATCAATAGCTGGGTCAAAAACCCCAGCCACAACGATGGCCCCCCAGGATCTCAAGGCATGGTGGCCCAAACTTCGCCCTGGTGGGGTGATGGCAGGCGATTCTTGGGACCGCAGGGACCGCAGGGACCGCAGGGATAGGGAGCGCAACATCTTGGGAACGACCTCGCGTGCAGGACATGACTTTTCGATGTCGTTCCCAGGGCTCATGCGTTTGCGCCTCAGTTGCGACTCAAGACGTCTTGAGGTCAGAAGGACAAACACACAACTTAAAAATGAGCCTTCAACAGTTCAACATCCTGAGACAACTGTTAAGTCTATGGCACTTTTTCATGCTTACCTGGATGTTTGCAACTGGAGTAAGTATGTTGACGACTTGAGAACTCCCGGCCCAGGAGCTGTTTTGGAGTTTGTCTCGTTGCTCCCAGGGCGGACCGAGGCGAAAATTGGGAATGGATGAACATTCCCATACCTAGAGACTCGAGCGGCATCAAAATTTTGATGCTGGTCTAGCAAAACAGTGTTTCATCTGATTGCCGCTGAAATTTCTGGCATGCGCCGTTATTTGGGAAGCAAATATGGTTTTAGATTTGGTGTTGGAATGCGCCGTTTTTGCCAATGATTGCACCGTTTTTGCCCGTGATTGCGCCGTCCTTGCCCGTGCAGAATTTCCATTGCGCCGTTTTAGTGGAATTGCGCCATGTTTTCTACATTGCGCCATTCTTGTGGACTTGCGCCTGATTTTTTGGTAGGTTGGGAATGCGCCCGAAATTTTGGATACATGAGTCTCTAGGTATGCTCCATGTATGGAATATTTACCATCATTTACCCCATAAATGGCCCAAATGTAGGTAAATATACTATACATGGAGCATATGGGATTGTGTATAATTACCTCGTTACGAGTGCCCTCCCATTCTTCAAGCCCTTGAATAGCCGCATAGCCCTTGAATACTCGTCACGAATGGCTCAGGTTTACCTGGACACTGACTACAGCTTTTGGTTCTTTAAGCCGGAGGACGTTAGCAAATGGCACGCGCTGAAGCCTCAAAGACTGGAATAGCAAGCCAATTGAGTCAATTGAGCAGTTTCAAGCGTGTCTTTTGATGATTTTGGGGGTTACACTGGGAATCCCCAGTAGGTTACAGTAGGTTTTTGATACTGCTCTGTTTTGTAAAGCAGCATTTGGAAGCCTTGAGTGTTTGCTCAGACTTTATCGGATGCTGTGGTTGCTACTTTGTCATTGATTTTGAACGTTCCCCCTTCAGCTTCTCTTGACATATTTTTTCTTCCTATGTGCTGCTCCTGCTCCCTCAGGAGTTAATCTCCCGGCTCTAAACATCAGGACTCATGACCATAACATGCTGTAGGGGTTATAGTTATATCATGTTATACATATATAATAATATATATATATATACACATACATATTCATAATATATGAGCAACCGTAAAAACCCCGGCAATACTAAATATGTATTCGACGGACATTGGCTTATGGAAATTGATGGAACTTGTTAAAAACACGAGGTAAGCGATGGGACCTTCCCAAATTAGCG
>Ga0126342_10015987_pt1 | contig 13105 bp, 13 predicted proteins | sample Cyp1metagenome_FD_92528 | JGI IMG/M metagenome (GOLD analysis project Ga0126342, IMG submission 92528) | Coral microbial communities from Lord Howe Island, Old Settlement Bay, Australia - Cyphastrea 1 metagenome | ecosystem: Host-associated > Invertebrates > Cnidaria > Coral ... | reverse complement strand
TGCCTTCGGTTTCCCAATTCATGGAAAGTATTTGTGAGTCAAGTATGTCGGTCTTGTACCACATAGAAGAAGCATCCTAGAATCGGTGTAGGGGGAAGTTTGAGAAAGTTTCATGTGGATTTTCCTTTCTTCATCGACCCACTGACCATCAGCTTTGCAGGTTATGAGAGCCCGGCCAAAGCAGCAGGGGTGGCATCGGCTGGATCCTCAGCTTCATCCCATGACCATGTTCCATCAGTTTGGGGTTCTCCAGTAGCGGAAGCCAAGTTGTTCATTGTTGGGGTGATGGGCTATAGCGGTAGCGACTATGGAGAGGATTGATATTAACAACCTGTTTGGTGAAATCCAACCCACTGCCTCTCGCGGCTACGAGGCACCCTTTTCCCAGCTGGCCTCCGAGCTCAAACAGAAGATCTTCATGGGGAAGGGTTTCGCAACCAACGACACGTTCGCGCCTGAGATATGTGCGAAGTTTGATGTGTATTTTCTATCTCTTGAAGAGGGATTAAGACGATGTGTTCAGTGTATGGTCCAGATTCTGATGGGTATATGACAGTATATGATGGGCATGTTCCAAATTCTGGTGGTATGTGCCACCTATTGAGCATGCTCAATTCATCCAACTTTTTGACCAAATTCATCCATGAACTCGAGGGTACCAGTGGTACCAGTGGTTGAATACAGGACGCCCTTCACTGAGCACTATGATCCAGACACAGGACAAGCGAAAAACGTGCCTGCGACACAAGCTGTGAAAGACACAAGCTGTGACAAGCTCTGCTGATCTCTGCTGATCTCTGCTGTACCTGTCTTCTAACATTGAGTCGCCCGCAATTCGATAGGATTTGCAGAAGGAGTTCCTCAATTCAGCTGGACAGCTGCGCATGTGTTGATGTGGGCCATGGAGGATGCAGTCGCTTGGAAAATGGGGGCCCTCGAATGGCAACTTTGATCCGGAAAATAGATTACATATCATTGATCGGACATTAGGGACTGGGGATGCACATTTTCAGAAACAAACATATTAGTTTCCCATTCTTTGGTAAAATGCCGTTTGGATATGGTCAGGGATGGAATGGGTTTTAAAGTAGTTCATGTGATGGCGTTCATGACTCAAATAGGTCAGCTAGGGTAAAGTTGTCGTTGGTTCATTCAGATGGGTAACAAATATGGTTTTGGAAGTGTTGCACATGCTGCTGTATCTCAGTTTTTTCTTGTCCGAAATCAATAACACTCACTCAAACGGAAATGCCCCGGCATCCCAAGCCCAGGATGAGGAGCTTGTTTGGATTTGATTTGATGGAACCATCGGACCCAAACACGCCATTTGAAGCTGTGAGTCATGCGCTGTACATAGAAACGGGATCAGCAAGTCTACAAAAGACTGGGCTGGTGATTTAAAACTTATATTTCAGCTGATTGCTAGAGGTTGTTTTCAAGGCTTCGTCAAAAAACTGCGAAACTCGTGGAGTTGCTGCATGTGTGAGATTCGTTGGTCTAGAGTCCAAAACTGTTCGATCTTGAGATGGACTACGACTCCAATTCTTGATGTTTGGGTTTTGGGCGGTGGTTCAACCATTGTCGACATGTGACAGGCACCTAAAGGTGGACCGGATCCCTCGGCCATGCAAGTTTCGGCTGTAGCATCAGCAGAAGATCACGTGCACCTTGCCACCACCTTTGGACTGCATGAAGGGATGCTGGGGTTATTTCACTAGAAAGCCTTGTGAACAAACACGAACTAAGCGGATTGTGTTGGTATGGAAATCAGGTCTTCCCTTCCAAACTGCTTTGTGTTTGCAGTTGGCAGATCCCGAGGTATTATGTCTACTGCTGTCAGAAGCCGTCTCTCCCAGACCCTGTGGAGGGTGTGGAGGGTGAGGCCGGTTCCGCTGAGGGCTCGGGGTCGGCAGCTAGCTCAGCGACTGGGGAAGAGGCACCGGCCGAATGAAGGTCGGGATCGAAAAAGGTGATGATTCCAGATGGTTTCCAAATTTCATAAGTAGTCATGAGTTTCCACGTTTACCTTGAAACGGAAGAACACAACACAGGCCCATTTTTTTGGACATACCGACATACCCTTGGGGCTGCAACGCACAAATCGTGCTGGGAAGTACATGCTCCAGGTCTCACTTTAGTGCACGGAATGTATCACCCAAGCGACAAAGTGCCAGACAAGTGCTTCAAAGAGCCGCTGGTCCATCAACTGCCAAGCACTGGATGTGTCTCATGATGCAGTTGCCAAGCTGTTGCCAGATGTGTTGGCCCTGACTGTTGGCTGCACAGGTAGCACTGCGTACTGCCTGTTTCTAGCAAGAGAAGCTAGCAAGGGAAACAAACTTCATAGAAACCCGCAAAGATGGAATCACCCGACAAATCAGCAAAAACCAGGCGTAGTGGGTGCCGGCAGCCCTTGATCTCCAGTCTCAATTGAATGATCATTGAAGGAACCTTCACATGCGTCGTCGTAGAAATCCCCTTCATGCCATGTGTTGCATGACACGTGGTGTTCCGCGTCAATGTTGCTATTCACCCGGGTACCTGTGTAGCTTTTTCAATGGTCGGCCGCACTTGTCAGATCCTCAGCCATGGCAGACTATCATATCATTATCATGTCATATCATTTGATTAGTTTTTCATTAGTGAAGGGTCAGAACGGTATACAGCAATTTGTTATATTCCATACCGCCCATACCCCATTACACTCGGCACCATGCATTCTATCTCAATGAACTTCCCCACTTTCAAAAAATGTCAACTCCACTTGGTGGTTGATGGTTTGGTTTAATGCTGACTGGCTAATGAGGATAATTCTTGTACAAAGTGTTTCAGGCACTCTTCAAGTGATATAAGATTCTGGAAGAAAGATGTGAGATTTTGCTCACGTCCCGAATCCCACGATGCTTTAGCTACCGGGGTGAAAACTGGACCCTATTTTCATATGATTTTTTTGGGGGATGGGAGGTGGGACGCGGTTGGGTGGGGCGTGTCAACGTTCATGCGAACTGCATTAATAGACACGCACACTTTGCTTGGATATGTGGGGTGGGGTTGGGTGGGGCGTGTTAACTTTCATATGAACTGAATCATGTCACTTCCAAGGTGCACTTGATGCTACTCTCTTAACTTTATTTAACTTTATCATGTAGACGCCGGTCCGGAAGAAAGTAAACCCATTGCTTGTGACATATGTCAAACAATGGCAATGGAGACAAGTCATGTCTCAGAGATCCCAACAAAACGGGAAAAAGAATGTACAAAGACACAACCGGGTGACTGAATGCGCCAAAACGCAGGTTTTAGCACATTTGCTACCATAAATCATCCCATTTGTGACCTTTTTGTGACAACCTGTTTGCTTTGCACTGGTCAAACAAAATGTTTTTACTTCCATCAAAATCATGTACGGTTATCACCAGGCACGGGCTTTTTTTTGGGGTTTCCTCAGGCAACCCTGGGCGACCGCAATCAGCGTGGAAGTCTTTGAAGCATGGGCCTTGGCGAATGGTGTGAGGGTGTATTAATATAAACAAACTTCAAGAGTCACCAGCAAGGCGTGGGGGTTGGCGCTTGCGGCTTGAGATGCTTGACAAAGGGCAATGATGCAACCGGTTGCGGGTTGAGCTTGTTTCAAACTGGTGCAACATGTGACATGTGACATCATCAAAGAGTTTCATTGACACAGTGACATGGTAGTTTGGATCGAAGGATTAGCCACGCATAGAACTGCCCAGGCTAGGCTAGTTCGTAGGAAGACTGCCTCGACCGTCCCAAGATGGGCAGCCTTATGATCGTTCTGCACCTTTTGGTGCCAGTTGTGGGTGCATCATGTTTGGACGATGCCATCCCACCAGCGCAACGGAAGATCCTCATGAATCCCAATGGCGAGCGCTATCCGGTGGGCTTTTTCCAGTGCAACTGGGCGGCCTCGGCTGCGGCCAACGTTCTTGCAGCAACACTGGTGGAGGAGGTCTTGGGTTACAACACCTCTTTGAACAGTGACCAGGATCTGCTCAAGCTGTTTTCCTTTCTTAGGGTGTCCAAGTATGAAACAACCGATGGAAATCCACCATTTAAAAATTTAAATGGATTTAGTTGGAATCTATCGGAACATTTATATATTGTCATTGATTCTACTATTGAGGAATACGGTCATTTTGTTGGGCACCACTGCAAGTCCAAGGCGACAATCCGGGCAGTGGAACGGTTGCGGGATATTATGGAGTCACTGGATGCCGCACCCCCAACAATATCTCGGATCGTGGATGCATGCAAGGTGTGAGCTACTACCATGTCCACTTGGAGTCTTGGATGGGAGCATATGTGGCTGATTGGGAATACATTCAGACGACCTATTCGTCTATGGCGCCACAGGATTTGGGCAGCATGGGCTATCCCGGATTCACCACCATGTACCTTCCAAGGTCAATTCAGACCCATGCATACTCAACAAAGGGCAAAGCGCTGCAGTTCTTCCGCAGTTGGAATGCTTCATGGAATCAGCCTTGGGACTTTTTCGACCCGATCTCCGCCGTGGACACCTCCAAATTGGTGCCTTGTAACAGCCCTGATTCGAAGATGACCAGTGACCCATTGCTGCGTCGTTACGTGAAGTGGACTGGGGACATCGATGGTGTTGTCATCAGCAATGAATCTCGGCTTCCATGCTCCTTACAAACATCCTACAATTTCACACAATTTCTACGTAGAGTAGACAGTGTAGTTGTCGAAGGAAGTTTAGAAGTCAAACTTCCGACAATATGGAAAGATGAAGCAGCAGAGGTGGGAAGAGGCAGAGAAGAGAAAGAGTCAGAAGAGAAGAAGTCAGAGAAGAGAAAGAGTCAAAAGAGAAGAAGTCAGAGAAGAGAACGAGTCAGAAGAAAGAAGATCAAAGTGTGCGAAAAGAAAAGCCGTGAAACACTGTGTCTTTCCAATGTTTTGTGGCTCCAGAGGGTCGAAAAGTAGGCTCGCTAAAGTGGCAGGTGCAGTGCAGAGATGAAAGATTGCACGCCATTGTGGCACGAAGCACATTTCGAAGTGAACATATTAAAAACATCACATGTTCGGAGCACTTTTGGAAGTTGAGCTGTCGAAAAAGTGCACGTCGTTGTGGTGCGAAACACGTTTGGATGTCAAAATGCTAAGGCACGTCGCGTCCATGCACACTATTGTGGCGCGAAGCAACATTCGAAGTCAAAAGGTGCAAGGCACCTCAGCTCTGGAGCACTTTCGGAGGTTGCGGTCTTCAAAAAGTGCATGCGACTGTGGCACGAAGAAACACATGTCGAAGTCAAAACGTACAACCAACGCACCTCAGCTCCGGAGAACTTTTTCAAGTTGAAATGTTCAAAAAGTGCACGCCGTTGTGGCCGGAACATGCCGGAAACACATTTGGAAGTCAACATGCATAAAAAACAACACGTTCGGACCACTTTTGGAACTTGAGATGTTGAAAAAGTGCACGCAATTGTATCGCGAAGCACATTTGGAAGTCAAAAAACACACCACGTTTGCACCAATTTTAAACGTTCAAGTTCAAGTGTCATTTTTGGTGGCAGGCGAGACTACAACTACCAACTAGAACTGCAACTACATTACAATATATTACAATACACTACACCTACAACTACACTACACCAAACCACACTACACGACACCTACAACTACACCACGCAACTGCATCACACAACTACGCCCACAACTACGCCACACAACTACACCACACAACTACAACTACAACCACAACTACAACTACGCTACAACTACAGCGACAGCTACAAGTAAAACTACAACTGCAACACTACAAGCACACTACAACTACAGCTACACCACGCTACACCACACTGCACTCCAGCACACTACACTACACAGCACAACATTACACTGCTGCACTGTCACTAACCTACCCTACCCTATGCCACGCTACGCTACCATACACTGCACGACACTACACTACAGTACAATACACTACACTACACCAACAACAACCCCTACACCTACACCTACAATTGCGACTACCAGGACTACCATTGCACCACACTACACCAGACTACAACTACAGCACACTACTACAACTACAGTACACTACACTACACTACGCTACACTACACTAGACTACACTACGCTAAAAACTACAGCTAGAACAACAGCAACAACAACGACAACTACAAATACAAACAGCTGCACACAGCTACAACACTACTACTACTCTACAACTAGACTACACTACTACAGTACAACTACACCACAACTACAGCTACAATACATTACACCATACCACACTACCGCGCAACACCGCACCTACAGCTACTGCTACAGCTACACCTACAAGTACAACTACAACTACACTACGCTACACTACACCAGACTACAGCTACAGCTACACTACACTACGCCGCAGTACACTACACTACAACCACAACTACAACTACAATTACACATGCAACAAATACAGCTACAACTGCAATTACAACTACAACTACAAGTGCAAGTCCAAGTCCAACTACAAAACTACATAACTGCATCTACATAACCACAAGCAAAGCTACAAGTACACTACAGGTAGATAGATATATAGATAGATAGATAGATAGATAGATAGATAGATCGATAGATAGATAGATCGATAGATAGATAGACAAATAGGCAGACAGAGGGAGAGATAGAGAGACACAGAAAGAAGGTTGCAGCAAGAGTTAGAGAGAGAGAGAGAGACTCAGAGCCTCCACCACCTTTGGATCCGTCAGTGGATTCGCTCTGCCACCCATTCATCACAGCAACAAACCTCTCCTATAGTTTCCTATATGTGAAACTTTCGCCGCCGCCTTGTGCGGTATTACTGTTGCTTGGATGTACCTGGCTAGATTTGACTCTTGACGAATCCATTATTGCGCGTGTTTTCTTGCGACCAGGCTGTCTACTCGGCGAGATGTGATGATGGCTATTGGTGGTTGCCCCCCAGTTGTAGGGCCAATGCCACTAAGTGTGTCCCATGGATCACGGGTGGCACAGGCTGGGACACGGAACAGTTCATGCAGAAGTTCGCCATTCTCAACATGCCCATTGGCATTGCAATCGCTGCCTCATGGACAGATTACTCGCAGTTGCCACTGTCCGTGGACATGCCGTTTTATTGGTGGTCCCCAGATCCGACCTTCCTGGAGCTCAACCCGCTGCTGGTGAAATTCGGGGATCACAACAGTCGAGAGTTCAGCGATGGGCTGATGAGCAGTGCTGCAGCACAAGCCACAATTTCTACAGTGGTAAGTCAAGACCTGATCCTCTTGGCTCCCATAGTTCGGACTTTCGCTGATGACTTCGACCTGCCCTTGAGCGAGATGGATGCCATGCTGTTGGATCAGAAGACCACACAGGACACATGGGAGGAGGTCACGTGTAGGTGGATCAAGGCGAATGAGGCCACCTGGAGGAAATGGATCCCTGACGAGAGTGAGTGCTTTCCCGGCTTCGGACTCTATGACTCAGTGCTCCAAACGTTCACCGATGTGCGGGCGAATGCTACCAACAAGATTGTGTGCCAGGCGTGTCCCCCAGGGACCTACTCGCAGAAGTTGGAAGACAACTACAAGAGCGGATCCACCCATGTTTGCGTGCCCTGTGGCCAAGGGACCAGCCAACCCTCTGGTGCCTCCCTCAGCTGCAAACCATGCCAAGAAGGCGAGTATCAGGATGAGGTGAAAAGCACCGAGTGCAAGCGCTGCAACTTTGGCTCTTATCAGAATGAGACCGGTCAAGTGGCATGCAAGGCTTGCCCAGATACTACCGAGACCCTGGGCTTTGGTTCAGTTGCAGAGACGGATTGTGGCTGTCCGGCAGGGCACATTGACATGGATGAGACAGTGCGGTTTGACTGTGTGGAGTGCGGTGAAGGACTGACATGCCCAGCTCTGTCTCAACTCAAAGACTTGCAGAGTGGTGGGAGCGTCCTGGGGGAGAAGTTCACTCCAAAGATCCAGAAGGGTTTCTGGTTCTTGGTTTCGGAAGGTTTCAGCAGTACATGATGCATGATACATACACCTACATATGCCCACTCATGATATCGCACACGTACACGCGCTGGTATGTACCACAGATATCCACAGATGGTTTTGTTAAATTGTACAAGTTTGATGACTGCGAGGAGCAAATTCAAAGCTTCAACTTTATTTAAATTTGAAAGCTTCACGCATTTTTCACACGTTGGGGCTCCAGATGCCAGGCTACTACTCCACCCAGACCAACCCCACAGCGGTCTTCCGATGCAACAGTGCTTTGTTTTGCCCTGGCGGTACTCCTGGTTCATGCAGTGGCGGCCTTGTGGATACCCCTTGCTCTCAATGCCGTGAAGGTGAGACATGGACGGGAAGTCTTTGCGAGCAGTGTGGTGCATGGCGTCGCGTCCTATGGGTCGTCATGCTTGTTTGCATCTTTGCCTTCTTGACCCTGGCCTACTACCTTGCCACATCCAAGGCAGGTTTTAAAAAGATGCATGCTTCTTCAAACAACACAAGTGTTCACAATTGATTTATTTATTAGCAGGAAACTTTGGAGGTTCAATGTGTGGGACAAATCTGGGCAGGTCACGGCCAAAGCCACCGTGCTCTTTGCCACCACTGCGTCCTTTGGCATGCTGGTGATGTCAATGCAGAACCTGGGGCTCATAGGCATGATGACGGTCCAGTGGCCTGCGAACCTTCAAGGCTTCTTCGGTATTTGTCAGCTCCTGTTGCTTGACATCGACAGCTATGGCTTCAGCTGCCTGGCCGGGAATTCCGAACCCATTCGCTACCTCTTGAGTGCTCTGATTTTCCCGACAGGTGTGCTTTGGCTGGGTCTGGCCTGTGCTGTGTCCCGTCTCTTGCCAAAAAAGCACCGTTGGGAATGGCCAAAAGTCTGCTCTACCATGGGGGCCTTTTTGCAGGTCGGCTTCAGCACCATGAGCGCTACATCCCTGGCCCCAATGATGTGCTATCAACATCCCAACGGCCAGAAAAGCCTTCTGAAGTACCCTGGTGTCTTTTGTGGCTCCGCTGATCATGGCGCCATGTTGGTCATTGGCTGGACTTTGCTGAGCGTGTTTGTGCTGGGTTTCGTGGCGCTATGCATCTTTGCAGTCATGCGTGTCCCCGCGTGGAGCACCACAAAGAAAAATCATTTGGTGGCTTCGGTGCGTTTCTTGATCTTCAGGTTTCGTCTCGATGCATGGTGGTTTGGGGTGCCATTATTGATTCGAGGGCCGTTGATCAACCTTCCTGTGGTCTTGGCCACTGACTACCCGCCAATCCAGGTTGTTTGCATTGCCGTCATTTTGACGGTGATGATGCTCATGCAGATGTTGTCTTGGCCATGGAAAGTGCCCCTGCTGAACTTGACCGACTGCATCATTTCCTTCTGCATTGTATTGCTAGTGACCACTGCCACTTTGTTCCTCCAAACTGTTGGTGGCACCATGTATGCATTTGCCCATGCCATTTCGACCGCCATGCTGGGTGGCATCGGCCTTGCTGTTGGCATCATGGTTTTCATGACGGCGAGCGCACTCGTCTACCGCAGTGCTTTGGGCGGGAAGAAGGAGCTGCAGATGTTCAACTTGGGTCGTACACCAACCACTCCAGAACTGGCAATCAAGATCAAGGAAATGGCTGCAGCCTTGGAGGACATGAATGTGGATTCCCTCTCCGCCAATCTTGCGGCCATGTCGGTCTTCGACGTGGGCAAGGTCACTACCTGCATCACGCTATTGGCAACAGAGGTGGGGGGGGCAAACTAAAATTGAGGGGGTTCCAAACAAGCACAGATGTGGTCATCTCCAGTCTTCCTTTCATTTGTCAACAAAATTCAACTTTACGAGACCAAATTCCAGTGGCGAAGACCAAATGCCCGTGGCGATTCTCCCAGTGTTTTTTTTCTCCCTTCTCCCTCTTCTAGATACAAGGGAGGGAGCCGTGGGAGGATCAACGGCTATTGTTACTCCACCCTTGGAGCTTCCCTTAGATCCACATAGACGGCGATACAATAGTCTAGGAAGCAGTTTAGTAGCTGTTATATTGGTGGCACATGGCCGATGACCAAGGGTTCGGAGCACGTTTTGCTTCTGTCGCCTTAGGATTCGGTGGTTTCGCCAGACCTGCCAAAACGACACTAGCATGATCATGCACTGTTTCGTTTTCAAAGGTGTGGCAAGGACAAGTTTAGCGCGATTCAGCTGTTCTGTGTTTGTTTGCTGCGTCCTCTCCAATCTGCGTCAAGGGGGTTGCGAGCAAGGCATATGATAGACAAGACACAGGTCTGGGAAGGGAAACAACCAACAATACAAACAACCCAAAAAACTTAATCCTAAATCACAAAGTTTCGGAAGAGCATGTGCACCATGGCAGAACGGAGCACAAATCCAACGATAGACTGAACACACATCTTGGGTTTTACAATGGCAGGTGTCTCCACCTGCTGCAGACAGCTCTACCTTCAAGTTCAACAAGCGAATTGCATCTCATTCCTTCGACCCAAATCTTCGGGTCAGACCACAATCATTTCGCGGTTCCACATCCCGGGCATCCTTTCATGACAAACCAGCTGAGAACAACGAGACTAACGACACCTTGGAGCTTGTGGAGCCCGAGCCTGCAGAACCGGTGAAGCTGGTGAAGCCGGGGAAGAGTGAAGTGATGAGGACACAATGGATCTAATGATGATGAAAGTGGTGAGGACAGAAATGGCTGCCCTAGCAGCACGTAGACGTGGCTGAAACCTTTGGGTTCGACCAGGCTTTGCTGCTTGGAGGCGCCATTCTCCTTGTGTTTATGCGAGCACGTTGCCCAAGGCAACTTGTGCGCCCTTGCTTCTTCGCTTGCCAATCGATGAGTTTTTGCCCTGTTGTTGCAAAGGGATTTCAGCAGTGCAGAATATTTGGTTCGTCCTGGCAAGCAGAGCACTGACACCTTTTCCCTCGCGGCCAAGTGTATAATACACATTAAAGTCCGAAACGAATGCACCGTGTAGGGAGGCGCGAAAGAGAACAAAAACAGCTGCTCTTCCCAACAAAAGGAGAGGCAAACAAAAATGGTGTTGCCATCCATCGTTTCAAACCCTTTTTGCAAGCATGATGTGATATGATTTGCAAAATTGCCGGCATTTTCTTCAGCAAAGGGCACGAAACAACTGGGTCGTGCCCAGGACGGAGGCTTGCCCAGCTGAGCCGAGAACAGCTTCATGGACCTTTGACGAATCAGAGATGTCGAACTTGGCTTCCAACGTCTGGAACGCTCGAGGCAACACAACCCATGGAGTTTGTAGTATTCCCAGGTCTGTTGTCTAAGCGGATGACCCTCCACATTCGAGTTCACACAACCCTGGGCCATCAGGTACGGCTTAAAGATGTGGCATCAAATAGACTGCAGATAGTGTGGTTTTGACATGGTTGAAACGTTATATACTCTTTTTGATATTGCATGGGTTTACATGTTCTGCAAGTGGTACCCAGGCAAGCTGGGGGCGGAAGTTTCAAAATTGAAACGCCTATAGCCTATAGAGCGGAAGAAAGAATGTGCCTATAGGGTGCAGGCAAGCTGTGCTTCGCAGCAACATTCTCTTGACTTTTCACTCCGGTGCCATCTCTTGTCAAGGTTGGATCTTTTTTCATTTCGCCTGATCTCATCTCATCGCAGCTTCTCTTGGAAATTGTTCATTGCATCCCATTGTCACCGCAGTCTGTGCCATCCCAACTCGTCTCATCTCATCTCATCTCATCTCATGTCGTGTCTTCTGAGATTTTCTCACCTCATCTCATCTCATCTCATCTCACGTCTTCTCTCCTCTTCTCCGCCCTTCCCAGTTGATCACAACTGCCCTCATCTCTTCTCATGTCATCTGAGCTTTTCTCATCTCATCTTAGCTCATCTAACCTCTTCTCTGTTCAACTCTTCTCAGCTTCTCCATTCTATGCAGCTCGCCTCAACTCAGTTCTTCTCAGCTCCCCACCGCTCTTCCCATGTCAGGTATGTCAGGTCATCTCAACTCACTCCATCTCATCTCATCTCATCTCAGCTTTTTTTCGCTCCTCAACTCTTCTCAGCTCATGTCAGCTCATCTCATACATCTTCTCAGCTCACCTCAGCTCTTCTCAGCTCTTGTCAGCTCTTCTCACCTCAGCTCAGCTCTCCTCAGCGCAGCTCTCCTCAGCGCACTCTCAGATCATCTCAACTCTTGTCCGGCCCAAAACCTGCTCCAAAACCAGGTTTCGGCGCCAAAGCAGAAAAAAGTACTTTCGAAGCTTTGGTAAAGGAATTTCAAAAGGAAAATGCAAGGTGCCAAAATCGAGAAAAATCATCAAACAACTCATCGTGGCAACTTTGGCGCAACCATTTCACCAAAGGTTTTGCCACCTCTACAAAGAGGATTGCATGGATACTCTAGGAATTCGCATGCAGCTCACGTGGATCCTTCAACCTCAACATGGAGGATTGCACGGACACGCAAGAATTCACATGGATCCTTCGATCTCGACAAAGAGGATTGCACCCTCTGAATTCACACGGGTAGTGCAACCTCACGCAGACACCCTCGGAATTCACATGAACCTTTCAACCTCGACAAGCAGGATGGCACGGGTACCTTAGGAGTTCACATGCAATTCACACGGATCGTGCAACCTGTACAAAGGCCACCCTAGGATTTCGCATGGCAGGATTGCACGGATGCCCCAGGAATTGACATGGGTCCTTCGACCTCGACAAGCACGATTGCACAGCTACCTTAGGAATTCACATGCAATCTGCAACTCCAAATTCGCAAGGAACAAGCGCAGAAAGCAACATGTACGGATACCCGCAGGAAACGTTCGAACCCGGCGTTCGGCAGACCTTACCCCATCCATCTTCAGAGGCACGTTTTGTCCTGCGAAACATACGGTTTCACGCATCCACTACCTCTCGAAAACGCATTTGGTGCGAGACTTCCTTCAAAAGCTGCAAATTGAAGTTGAAAAAAGATGCAGCCCACGAACCCGAATGCTAACACGTATGTTAATGGTACAGATGTCAAAACACATGGATTTGCAATCACGCAGAACACTTTTCTGCAATAGTTTAGTTGAACAGGCTTGTACATA
>Ga0126342_10015986_pt1 | contig 13105 bp, 11 predicted proteins | sample Cyp1metagenome_FD_92528 | JGI IMG/M metagenome (GOLD analysis project Ga0126342, IMG submission 92528) | Coral microbial communities from Lord Howe Island, Old Settlement Bay, Australia - Cyphastrea 1 metagenome | ecosystem: Host-associated > Invertebrates > Cnidaria > Coral ... | reverse complement strand
CCATATTGATCCATATTGATCCATATTGATCCATATTGATCCATATTGATCCATATTGATCCGTATTGGTTACTGTTAACGTATTCTGGCAGGCTCGGGCCAACCGCAATGCTGAGGACTGTGGGTGTTTGGGAAGGGGCTGCGACTCTGGAGTTTTGCCAGTTGTGATTGGAGGGGTTTGTATCTCAGCAGTTTGAAGATTTCGCCTCGATTTGTTCGGAAAGAAACTCAATGGTGGTTTGGCACAATGCCTCAAACTAAAGTAGGACCCGGTCTACTTGGAAACCCAAACATCTTGAGATTTCAATTCACGAGCTGAGGAATCGGGTCCATTTCTGTTGTGGAACAGCTCATGTGTTGATCAAGCCGCCTTGCCTTCGGGAAGGTTTTTCGCCTGGCCGCTAATGATGACACATTTAAGGATTTTGTCATCCTGTGTACCACTACTCAATTTTTTACCAGGAAACCGATCTACAACCTCCCTGTTGATACAGATACCTGGGTTTCAAGCTCTCAAAACATCCAAATTCATCTAGAGAATCTAGACTCATCTAGCATTTTTATCATATCTTTATTACACTGGGACATCCCATTGTCCCCCATGGGCTTTGAGGAATCTATCCTCGTCCTCAGAATTTCCCTATCACCCAGGACTAAAAGGCCGTGTCGTTGTCTCCTGCCCAGTGAGTGCTGTGGGGCGGTGCAAAAAGTGAGAGCGGCCCGGGGCATTTGCATTGGATTCACTGCATGGCTTGAGACAAAGATCAAACACTGGGATTTCCCATGGTATTTCTTATATGGTATCTGCATAAGAAAACATGTGCAAATATAGGATATAATATGACACATATATACATATATAATATGATTTAATATATTCAGTCCCACATGACATGTTACAACAGATTCGAATCCACATGAATCCGCAATGCTATTTTGTTTGAATCCTTTTGTGGTGTCCTTAAGCCGCAGGACAAGCAACCAGCCAAACACTTCAATCCGCGACGTGTCTTGTCAATTTTTGAGATGCCATCCCAGCAATGCTACCTAGTTGATAGCGCAGGTCTTCCCATATATAATGTATATACATCTACACTGTTTATACATACAAAATACAATGTATATTATATATAGATGCAATGTATATAGATATAATGTATATAGATATAATGTATGTATGCATATAATGTGTTTGTATATATACTATATATATAATGATATATAATGTATATATCAATCAGGTGTGTATATATGTATAATATAATATATATATATATTATAGACACATACATAAACACACACACACACTCGCACCGATATAATTGTACTTATGCACAGGCCATATTGTCTACGAAGTTCCTTTCCCAGCAAGGCTATACCTTGACTCTTCTGCCAGTGATTACCCCAGACCCGAGCAGGGACGCTGCACCAAGGCGCGCCCAAGCGGCCCGCAAGCCAGATTTCCAAGGCCATGTTGCCTGTCGCTAGGATTTTTGTTGGTTTATGGGAGAAGTTGCAAGATGAGCTATGGCACCATTGCTGGAGAAGGTACTTTGAGGGTGTGAGATGTCCCCCTCTTGGTATCTACCGGAGTTACTTGATCAGATCCTATCATGACGAGTTTCTAAAATGATCTACCATGCCTTAGTAGCACAGTAATACATCACATCATATATTAGTACTGGTGATATATCCATATAGTTTATATATACAGAGTATAATATGTATGTATGTATATATAATATATATATATATATATATATTGAGTAGTGTGTATATGTATGCTGTATAATACACCGCATATTGTAGTATGTACTGTATACACACACACACCTGTATTTATATTATACTTATCCATAGCCAGATAAACCCAGTCTGCCGCAGGAAAGCCCCACAGAACTGATGTTGCTGACCCTCTTGGAGCATGGCACTGCCAAGGAAACGGGAGTTCAACCATCATGGCACCACCGTTGTGCTACCATCGGGTAGAAAAACGGCCCGCATTCGGTCAGGACATGTCAGTGATCAAGGGCCTGAACGGCGATGATATCAAGAAGGCCTGGACATTCCTGGAATTGATATCTTGGAGAGTATTATTTCTGGCGGTTTGAGAAGTGGTTGTGTCTTTTTGTGTCTTTTTGTGTCTTTTTGTGTCTTTTTGGTTGCATTTTATTGAGGGAAGATCGGGAAGATGAAGATGAACTCAATAAATCCCAGCTACCAAGTGAAGCAGACAGCTCACTGGACAGCTCCGCTGCTTTCATCACATGTTATTGGCACTTGAACTCAGCAATCAGGATACAGTGTCACCAGTGTGACTGGTCCGTTTATGCCCAAGGTCTGTTTTGGTTGGACCATTGTTTTAGGGAGATCAACAGCTATGCCAAAGGATGCCAAAGGCAGTCGATGGGGCTGTGGTCTGTTCTTGGCTCAAGGTGCCCCCTTTTTTTCCCCTTGGCGCAGTGCTGGAAGCGGCTGGAAGGATGGGAATTGACATCATTGCCGGTGGCAGACTGAAAAAGAAGCAGAGAGAAGCGAAAACGGATGCTGTGCACAGTTTTTCTTTTCAGCGGGATGCCTTAAATGATCCAAATGGTGCCAATGAATTGATTGCATGGGTTGGTTGGGCATTCAATCCCCCCTGGGGATGACTTGTTCCGTTTGACTTGGAGCTGATGATGCAATTGGCACCGCCGAAGAATCTCGAAAAATCGATCCCAAACAATCCCAAACACCTCTTGTTAACAATATGTTACAGTAACATTAAAGCAGGGATAGGGTCTCCTCGCGCCCCAGGAAGATCCCTATGTCCAGCTCCTGTGTCGACTCTACAAATTCTTGGCCCGTCGGTCGGATTCGAAGTTCAACAAGGTGGTTTGCAAGAGGCGATCCCGGCGATCCCGGTGATCCCGAGATATATCAAGATGGGTATTGTATGGTATTGTGAGATACGGGAAGTGCAGCAAGAGAACTAATGTATGAACTAATATATGAACTAATCCATGCTTATGATCTTTGGGATTAGGCATTTATAACCTCCAAGATGGCCCAAATACATCCAAATGCATCCAAATGCATTGTATGTCGCTGGGATGACCTCTCGCAAGGCTAAACATGTCCGCTCGCAACCGACCCCCTTTGTCGCTGTCGAAGATTTCGAAGAACATGGTCAACAAGGCTCGGCCGAGGTGGCTGATCTGAGCCATGTCATGGGAACAAGCTGCTGCCTGTGCGTTGACAACATGCTTTTTTCCAAGAGCTGTGATGTGAAACCATGTGAAATCAATCATCAATGTGAATATTGTGAATTCTGACAAAGATGTTTCACAATGTTTCATTCTTCCATAGAAACATCATCTTCAAATGGTGGAGTGTCTAGTCGGCATCTGGTCGGCATCTGGTCGGCATCTGGTCGGCATCTAGTTGGATCTTGGCACAATTTGGCACAGCTGTGAAACTCGGCACAGTGAGGAGGGCAAAATCGCCGTGGTCGTCGGCAAAGTCACCGATGACAAGCGGCTTTTGGAAGTTCCTCAGGACGGGAGCGATGGGATCGGTTGGCCACACCCATCACGATATTTGAAAAACGGGCCTTGTTTGAACAACTTGATCTATTCACTTCGTCATTGAACGTGCCATCTTACCCACACTTAAACTTACCTCAACTGTCAAGCATTGCCAAGCTGTGCCCAGAAATCTGTTCCATGCCTAGTCTCATGAAATCTCCCGAAATTGCGCCACCAGGTGTCTGTGTGCGCTCTGCAGTTCACTGAAACCGCGCGGGCGCGCATCCTCAAGGCACCAATGGAACTCTGACCATTCTGACCTGCAATGACCCGATCCCAATGGCCCCAATGGCGCAATCCTGCATTGACCCATGAAATATCCATGATGTGTGGTCACATAGACATGACATACACTATCTGTATCCAGATTATCCAGATCCCAGGCTGGTGGTGAGTGCATCACCTTTGACCAGCTGGCCTTGCGCTCGCCCCTGGGCAAGGTGCCGATGTTGACGGTCGCAACGGCATAGGTCAATGGGATATATATCGTATACCCTCAATGGTTTGATAGGACACATAACGATTAACCAGTGGATTAACCAGTGGATTAACCAGTGGATTAACCAGTGGATTAACCAGTGGAATTTCATGGGTTTCAGACCCAAATACCGTGAAGATTTGGGCCAAATTAAAAGATCGTGTTGTCGGGCCACAGAATTCGATCGATGCCCAATCAATTTGTGTTGCCTTTTAGTGAAAGTTCTTAGGACATCTTTTGGGAAGGCCACAAGCCCATTCACCCAGTGTTTATATATATATAATTATATATATATAATGTTATATAATTATATTAATTATATATTATGTATTTGTATATGTATCACTGTATAGTGTGCGTTTACAATTCTTTATTTTTTCTGTATCCATTCAATCCCTTGCCTCAGAATTTCCAGTTAGCTAGTTACGGTGTGTTTTTGCGGCATCCCAAGGGACCATTTTTGCACATGGGCACCCTCCCAGAGTTATATCCGGCATGATATCCCTCTCCTACTCTCCCTCTCCTGAGTCTTTTGATACTATGATACTATACATATAATGTATATGTATATATTATGTATATATATATATATATATATGTAAATAGCCTAATGTATAATTGCATAGTATAAATATACTGTACAACATACCATTATAGATATTATAGCCTTACAGCATATCACATGAACTATCACTATCCTTACCTTTTGCCTCGTCCCGGCCAGGGCACCGTGCTGCTCCGGGGTCCGAAAGCCCGAGAGGCCGAGCGACATTTCGGGAAAGCTCCTGGAGTGCCCAACAGCGGCCTGGCTGCAGTGGGGGCATGCCTTGGGCACCAGAACAGCTAATGGCTGCAGTAAGAGAACAGAAATATGGTGAAAAGCATTGAAAAGCCAGGATTTATATACGAAAAATAAGGATTTGAATTTATCAATCATTTGCCCGCAGGAAAACCATGGATTTTCCATATCTATGTTACTTGCTCGTTTGGTGATAATTATTTGATGGAGGGTATTGTTTCAAGGCTTAGCAGTTCCACATTATTGGGGTCATGTAAACTCCTGCTAGGAAGTGTTTTCTCTTGGCATCGAAGGTTAGCCATGTAATGTATACCCCCGAAAAGAATCGATGTCTATATCTTTTGAGGATCCCTGTGCAACAACATGGGACTACGAATCATGGATCCACAGCCGTGTTGCTAACAAGGTGGGGATATCAAACGAACAAACACCTGTTCAATTCATTCGTGAGGCTATTTATAATCAATGATCGTGGATGACAACAATTCGGGCAAAGTATAGCAGCCTCAACCGCTGAACATTGGATCTAGCTCCTCTATTTGACCCTTCTCAATGGTGATCTTGAAAAAAATAGGGATGTGCAGTACCCATGGGAAGACAAAATAGACATGGACAGACATGGCAGACAGTTCTGGAATCATTATGCCATTTTGGTACTCCATTCTCAACCCATACTCACATAGAACTAGTTTGTTGGTCACGTTCTGCATTGGCTGTTGAAATTTGCTCGTGAAGCCAGGCACAACTGCTACCCAGTTGCACTGAGATTGGTGGTGGTGTTGGAGTAGTTTTCCCTAGATTTCATGACATTCTGTGACTGAACCTGGATTTATGTCAGAGCCCTGAACACAGAGATCTGCGACATTTGTTTCCTGTTCAAGTGTCCTGTTCATTTGGGTATCAGAAAATGTTTTGTTTGGGTTAAGCATGGTTGAGCCATACTCAGCCGGCATTGAGTATAGCTACTGACCATTGAAAGCTTGGATGAAAATTCTTAGCAAAGCATGGTAACATCATCTCTATCACAATGTAATGTAAATACCCAGGCCAGACAATTAAAGGAGTCCTCAATTGTGACTTTGTCTGATAGACATTTTCTTGTTGTCCTTGCAATATCTTCCCCCATGGGTGTAGGTGAGTATCTCCATAATATATATATATATATATACACATTCTTTTTTTGGGATGTTCATCATGGTACCAGGAGCCATATTTGCATGTTGCTGTCTTATCTGTCTTGCGAGGCACCTTATGTGCGCTCGAAGGGTCGCAAATTTGAGAAGGCACGTGGACGAAGAAGATCGCGTGGATTCAAGGCCATGCGGAGGGCAAACCTGACAGGGTTCCACAGTTTTTTTTTTCCGAGAAAAAACATGTCCAGCATACCGAATCTTTACCTTGGGATGCCCATCTCCCTCCATTCTCGTGCCCTTTTGAGGCTCATTTTTCACAGTCTCCTGGTTCCCCTGTACATCCCTGTATTTTTTTCCAGAATCATCATCTATTCATCACTTTTTGCTACTGCTCTTTGCCAGTCATCCGCCCAGCGCTAGGTGTAAGTGCACCATGGCTTGACTGGAATGCGCTGGGGGAAATGGTGACGCTGTGCGATTTCTGCTCTCCAAGCCAAGTCTGAAGTTGTTCGGTATGCCCGGCATGATCGCAGAGTCAGCCAATGGGAAGATACTCAGCCAGAATGCTGAGGGCGAAGAGTTGGCTGATGTACTTTGAACATGTTTCAACTTTGAAAATGGCTTCTTGAAGATGTGCCATTTTTCAACACACGCATTTTTGAATCATTTCTGGAGAGAACCCCCTTGGATCCCTTGGGTTCCCGGTGCAGGTGTTGGCACATCGCCGATCCGGTGCCCAGCACCGATCCCTGGAGATGTTGCCCGCGATCCTGGGGCCTGGAGCCCCGGGAGTGGAGGGAATTTTCCATGACCAGATCTGCTTGGTGGTTTGGAACCATGGAATTTTAATGAATTTTGAATGACTTTCCCATCATATTGGGAATGGAAAATCATCCCAACTGACGAACTCATATTTTTCAGAGGGGTTGAACACCGCCTTGTGCGGCACTACTGGTATGATATGATATAATATAAGTTAACAGAACATAAAATTGTAAAATATAATGTCATATCATTTCATTTAAACTAATTTATATATAGTAATATTATTGGTCAAAAACGGAGTATCTTAGATGACTTGAACATATTCTTGCAGCATACCCCATGTCCCTTCAACACCCTAAATGAAAGGATTCCGTTCATAGACCGTCTTCAAATGGTAAGGGGTATGCGTATGTTCGGTGGGTCTGTTGGATTTTTTTCTTAGGAGTAGCAAATGGTGGCAATGAACCTATTTCGTCATTGTTGGTATATTGATATATAGTATATAATCCTTTTGTTGTGTAAATCATGTTGAACCATTCCCATTCATCTCAGCCACCTGCATCATGTGAGTCTAAGGCGCAAAATCTCGATCCCCAAACTGATCTCTGCCAATGCTTCCTGATGGGCAGGCAGATTGTTTTCCATTTTGTTATGCGATCTCACCCCATGTTTTGGGAAAACATGGATTCGCATCAATTTTCACTAACCTTCATGGTGTTGAACATATAGGGCCAGCTGTTGATCTTCAAGTATCTGTCCATCAGAGCGGCCCCCTTGCGGCGCTTTTCAGAAAGTAGGTCGAGTTTGGCAGGTTTCATGTTCCCTATGCTCTCAACATCTCAACAAATTCACTTGAAAGTTCGTTGACTTTCTGAAACATTTGCTGACCAATTGTGAGATGAGAGACACAAGTGGGGTCACACTGGTGACACCACCAAATTGCACATCAAAGTGTTGTTGTCGGGTTGGGGGACATGCTGACTATACCTCTGCACCGGCGGCTGTTGCGTGTTGACCGTTCTGATGATGGCGAATTCGGAAAGACGTTCAAGGCCAGTGATGACTGGCCACGGAGTGGGAGGAAGTAGTAAAACAGCCTCCATTCGTGACATCTTTGCAGCGTTTGCAGTCTGCAACGAATTCAACAGATCCGGATTTGCTGCGCCCTAGAGCTGCCACAGGTGCCGTGGAGCCCCGAAATTTCATGGTCCAAATGTAGGGTCACCACACCAGACAAGTAGACAGGTCCAAGTTGTTCGGGGGGTACTGGCTGCATCCTGGCGATTCCCTATGTCTGGTAACCTCACAACCCCAGCATGCTGTTTGCAAATTGTTTGCTACCTGCCACTACACATCATTCCCAATCATTCTTGGCAATATCCTGCCATCGGCTCATGATTTATGGCTAAATCTCGGTTGGGTAGGTCAGTAGCTTAATTCTTAGCTATAAATCAGGCATATTATGTATATATTATATAAATATATCATCCAGCTAAAGACATATAAACATCAGCAGCTTCTTTGATCTTTTGGGTGTGGGATGTCCAAAGTAGATTTGTGGCAGGCTTCCAGGGGTGGCAGACGGTGGTATGGCATTTTTTGGGAAAAAATGCCGATCAGAGCTGCACCCGATGAGTTTTACTGTGATTTGATCCCAGTGGCTTTGGCTTATCAAATTGATCAAACTATACGCCATAAAAGGGCTGGATCTCCCGGGCAAGATGATATGGTTGGATTTCCAAAGATTTTCAGTGAGAATATGTGAGAATGTGAATCGCAGGGAACTGTTGTCACTTGTTGTCACCTGGACATTGGAACCTCAGCGAGGATTATCTCCGACACCACCTTGAGCCACCCGAGACCTTGAGAGAGGTAGGCATGTGGTGCCGGATTTTTATGGCACCTGGTTACCATTATTGGTTTACTGACAGTTATATTCCTGAATGTGCCCGTTGTTCTCCAGTGACTTTTAATCCCGGCAGTGCAGAATCCGCTCGGCTCAGATATCGTGACCACTAGCAGCCTGGAAGATCTTGACAAACAGGTTCCCATGACTTTACCATGGTACTAGTATCTAACAAACTCTACCAGTCATGCCAATCGTTTTTAAACGTGTATCATAGCAGTTATTGTCAGTAGCCGGGACTGAACATCCCAGGACATGACTATGCAAGGGTCCATATCTGGTCCTCAACAGGTAAAAGGGTTCAACATTCCAGACTCTCCAGCCATCTTCATCTGGATGTTCCTGCACTTTCGAAGAAATAATTTGTAACTTAACTGGCTTAAAACCTTTCTTGTCTACCAGTTCGAAGGGGTTATAACGGTTATAATATAATATATATATATACCTGGAGAACCAAAACCCTAAGAATTCTTCGGGTCAACGCAAGAACCTGAGGTATTTCGGAAAAAATAAGAAAGCCTCGGTTTTCGATTGAAGACCTCGGGTATTGATTTTGAACCCGTACTTAACCCGTACCTAACCCGTACTTAACCTGTACTAACCCGTACCTAACCGGTACCTAACCCGTACTTTCAGAATGGGTTAAAATACCCCGGGTTTTGTCAGAAAAGCTCAGGTATTTCTCAAACCCTAAGATTTCTGCGGGTTTTGGTTCTCAAGGTATATATATATATATTGTTTATTCATATCCCCCAAGTTCCAGGATCATTTGTCTCCATTTCCAGTGGTTTCCAGCTCCCATGGCATGGAATCCCGGCTGCGTCAGCCCGGTTGGGCCCGGCCCCTGGCGCAGCAGCGCCACGCCTCGCGCGAGGGCCGCTGCGGGACCGCAGCCGCCCGGGGTCGCAGGAGCCCCTGGCGCCCGCGCCGCGCAGCAGAAGTCGAGCGGCCGATGGCAGTCCATGGCAGGCCATTGGGGCGACCCAGAATGTGGTGAAATTATGTGAAATTGGGAGAATGTCAAAAGTTGATAAAGGACTGGAGGTTTGAGTATGTTGGGGACGTTTGGGCACAGCTTCCTGAAGATTGTCTTCAAACGATTTCAAAGGGTCAAACCAATTTCAGTGTGGTACAAAGTGGGTACAAAGTACCAGCGGGCTACTTGTACGAAAAACATGATTATTTCTTGAACATGTGGGTGCCCCAGCTTCAAGAACTCTAGAGGAAAAAAATGATTATGTGACATGGGGCATGCGTATCGTAAAAGTGACATGAAACTACGACATTAAATCCATGGTTAGCTGTAGTTTGTCATCAATATGTTCCAATGATTTGTGCTAGTATCCCCCTGTGTTGTCCGATTGCTGGTGAAATCTCGATGTTGTTGTTTTTTTTTCAAATCCACATACTCAAATGTTTGTTTATTGTTCGCATCCATTATTTTCTGGTGTTTCTGTGAGAAATTAGACCCCAACAATGTGTTTGTTTACTCTATATAGTCATATAATGTATATATGTATATAATTATTCAATTAGATTATATATATATATATATCCTTTGTTCGGATATTTTTATAGTCTGCCAGGGCCCCTTGGGCCTTTTGTGCAGGAGAAAGCTGGCTCCGGGTCCAGGACCACATCCGCAACACGAGCCGCGGAACGGTGGCCCGCCAACCATCCCTTTCAGGAGGAGGTGGCTGTTGCTCCCACTGCATTCTGCCGGCAAAGATTGGATCCCCAAACACCAAAATACATTTCCTTTTTCCCACAAAAATTGGGTCCAGCAGCAGATCTGACCCCAGCCGATTCTGGGAGGTGAGTCCCCCCAAGCCGGGCCGGCCGCCGCGCGCCTCACCCGCGCCGCGGGAGCGGCGCGACGAGCGGCGGGAAGAACGGCGGGAGGAGGCCGAGGGGCGAAGATCTGCAGGTTCTGCAGGTGCCCGGGACATGGCAATGGGAAATGGCACTTTGCGAAAACCATGGAAAACCCTGTAAGTGGCTATAGGCTATAAGTATCTATAAGTATCTATAAGTGATTATTCAAATGGGGTTGTATTTCTCAAAATTGTGGCACCCCATTCCACAATAATTCCACCATCTGGTAGGTGCCATGGAGCCAATGGCTCCAAGCGGCCCGAGCGATGAGCGCCGGCATCGAGTGGGCAGCAAGCGCAACTTGGCATGGGATTTAACAGAAAACCCATGGGAAAGAATGGGAACTCTGATGTAATCCGCTTGTTTTCAGGGAAATTGGCAGGAACCTTTCAATCTACGCAATTAATGGTAAAAAAGATACAGTAGTTTCCTGCAAAAAAACAACATTAACTCATGTAATTGTGGAACAAGGATGTATCAGGGTGTTTTCTGTTGTGAGACCCAATTGGAATATTTGACAAAGACCTCTCCAGAGGTAAGCCAGAAAACATCAGTGGTTTGATACCCCACTGAGCTGGATGACCCCCTGGCATGTGACGGAATACCCAACATTTGAGAATGATTCCTACATTGGAAATACATGTTTTTTTTTTCCTCTTCTGACATTCTTGGTTCACAACGATTGCCTATTTTCTACACGCACAGGAACTGCATCACGCTTTCAAGTGTGAAGATCCATTAACTATTCACAACACAGATGCTCAATGTGTCAATGAAGCAATGACCATCATCCTTCCATCATCCTTCCATCATTCTTTCATGCCGATGAAATCTCCATCAGTTGCAGGCTGTGCCTCGCCCCCGGCCATGCGAGCTGCGTCGCCGCCCATCCGCGCCTCAGGGCGATACAAGGCCACAAGCACTGCTGGTTATCCCCTGATTATGGGATTGATGAGGATAATGACAATAATGTCCTTTTGGTAAAAATAGAGGGGCCGGTTTGGTATAGCATCTATATCCATCTATCATCATTTACCTGTTGTTAAAGGGGAAAACAAGCCCCTCTATTAATCAAGCAACCAATGGGAAAAGGACATCTATGGATAATGATGGTTAAGACTTGTTGATAAATTAATGTTAAATATGGTTAATTAATGTTAATTATGTTTAATTCATGTTAATTATAGCTGCCCATAAGTGGGTAGGCTTATCCTTGAGAGGTACTTCGTACTTTACCAACGCACATAGGGACCGGGGGTCCGAGATCACTCATGTCGGTCTACAATGTGGATATGGTCACCATTAAAGGCACAGCATTCACACCTGGAAGTCTATAATTATATAATCATTTCTAGGACTGACAATCTCAAGTTTTCTTTTCATGCATACCTCTAGGATCCGGTAAAATGCATGCTGCGTCCTTCCAGGATTCTAGGTGAGAATCTGCCCCTCAACCGCAGCCCCAGTTCTGGCAGGTTCCAGAGAAGCAGGTTGAAAACTTTGAGGCTGGGTGATGTTGTGGAAACGAAACAGGCCAGGCTAGGCCAGGGTCCAAAAATCCAGGGCTGTGCGGGATGATTGTTGGCTTTTAATGACATCATATTATCATGTGCTGTAATTGATCCTTATTGATGTGGACACGGACTAACTTGAGGGGATCTGCACAAAAGGGACAGTCCAATGATTGTAATTCTGCCGACTTGCCGAATTCTTTGCGTGCACTACAACGACACCACACAAAGAGGCTTGACAGGTATATTTCAGATTGCATTTCTCAAAACTCGGGTACCCCAAACATCCCCAAACCACTACTCTACCTGTAGCTGTCACTAGCTTCCCCCCATAGGAGACTCCAATTTTTGTGGTTTCTTCGCCATTCCTCAGTGAAGGTGGCCCCGCCCAAAGCTCGGGAGACTCGCGCGACTCGGCAGACCGCGTCCAGCCGCAGACGGGAGGCGAGGATTTTGAGGATTCCAAACGGTTTTGGGTCGACAGGTGTGACAGGTGTGACAGGTGTGACAGGTGTGACAGGTGTGACAGGTGCGTGTTTTTTTGGATGTTTGTGATTCAAGTTCCTACTGGATAGACCACGATAGACCTGGGATTTACCAGACTAACCAGAGGATTTTGAACATGGAAATGTAAATGTCACTTTTGGGGGGTTCCAGGTAAGAAGTTCTGGGGGAGTGTTGCTAGCACCCTCTTCTAGGTAATGGAAGGCAGTTCCAAGTCTCAGGCTGAATTGACACAGGAATGCTTCATTTCCTTCTTAATTATTGTGTAGATTTAGGGTGGAGGGGTTTAGGTTTACCAGCTCGAATGTTCATAGTTTGCTTAGACTAGCATTGCAACTTTGATGCCCAGATTGCAGTTTGTTATTTATGGCAGCTATGGCGAGCGGAATGTTGTTGGTCATCTCCTGGCGTTTGCTCAGAGGTGGCCCGTGAAGTCTCCCCCCCAATCCAAGCATCTGGTGGCTACAGCATGCACTCTGAGGCTGGGTTGGGAAGAAAACTCCCGGTAGTCCATAGACTTTTGATTTTAGTTCAGATGATGAAAGGGCAAGTTCAAAAGTTCAGGCGT
>Ga0126342_10015985_pt1 | contig 13106 bp, 11 predicted proteins | sample Cyp1metagenome_FD_92528 | JGI IMG/M metagenome (GOLD analysis project Ga0126342, IMG submission 92528) | Coral microbial communities from Lord Howe Island, Old Settlement Bay, Australia - Cyphastrea 1 metagenome | ecosystem: Host-associated > Invertebrates > Cnidaria > Coral ... | reverse complement strand
TTGTTTTTTAAAGGGGATCAATTAAAAGTCAAATTGGCCAAACTGAAATTTTCGGAAATTGGAGATGGATGCCTGTTTTTAGTATTAGGGGGACGTTTAGTATTAGGAGGAAGGGATTAATCCTACCTACCTGTTGTACCTCTTCAGTGGGAAAGCATGGGAAAGCATCATGCAGAAGCAGTGGGGGCGAGTAAGATCGAGTAAGTATCTATGGACTGATGTCTTCTGAATCCTCGTGACCCATGAGCTCAGATATCCGAATCATTCCTTTGGATCCCTTTAGAAGATGGCCTTTGAATGTCTATGATAGGAAGGCTCCCAGAATTTGGCCCTCAGGCAGGCGGAGCATTTGCTGGCGGCTGCCATCTTGAGCGTCTACAAATTCCGGGGTAAGCGGCGTTGTGGATGCCTGGAGTTCATCGTGTCCAGATCCCGTGGGTTTGGCTCCAGGCTGGCTGATCGGCGGGGGAGAATGCAGTGGTTCGCATGAAAATAGGGCATCCCTAAATCCCATTGGTATTCCACTGGTGAATCACCTGTTTCCAATTGTTTCCGTTTAAATATTGCCATTTTGGGGGTATACCGGTCAAGGTAGACACACCCGTAATCATTACGTGACGACAACCATGAGGAGAAACAAATATAACTTGCTGATGAAGCTGAAGCATTGTTATTCCCCCTTACTTGCACGCGGTGTGAAGGGAGTCTGGATATGCCACAGATATGCCACAGATAATGGGCCATATACTTTCTAGGACTGCGTGTGGCTGGTTGGAGCTGTACGACGTGCAAGCTAAAAATCCATGTGTGTTTCCTTTATCGCATCATATAAGCTGGCAGAAGCTCAGGACCGAAAGGCTTGGCCAAGGACCACTGCCACCATCACATCAAGAAAATAGTCTAGAAAATTCTAGAAATGGATAGACATGATTTGAAATGGTGGGTTTCCTATAGCTATCGCCATCCAGTGCCACATTTGGCATCGCAAGGCTGCTCCATTTGGCCCAGCGATTCCTGAAGGCGCAGAACATCTCACGACTCTTCTCCGGTGTGGATCTTTCCCAGCCATATGCCATGGCGGCACACAACAGCTGGGGATTTCGCAAGGTCGCACAGCAACCTAGGCACACGCAATAGGTGGGACGGTGGTATGTATATTCTCGAAACACCCAGGTGTTTTTTTGATAGTTTTTTTAAATATAATTAAATGTTTTTTTTTCGATTCAGTTTTCCTTAGGCCCCAGGGACCTCATTGGGATGTTGCTTGGAGTTTCATCATACATTACATATCATCAGATAAAACATACCATATCATGCCAATGATTTTGAGGCCATGAAGTGTTGGTTGCTTTCATGGAACATCTTCTGGGTATGTGCCATGCCAAGGGCCAAACCCAAGTGCCCAGCGCCCACCCATTCCACCCCAAGGCAAGATTGGGAGGAATCAGGTCTGGCAACCTATATTCAAGGCTGGGTGATCCAGTGGTTCACTCTATACATGTTAGATCTATTCACTCGATTCACTGGATGCGAGAAGAGCCACACCTTAAAGCCTTAAAAGCCTTAGATCGTTGAGAAAGATGAGAATCATGAGAAAGAACATCAGCCATATTAACATAATTTAGCATGTATCAACAAACATGGCATAATTAATCATATATTACTATATTATGTTATAATTATTATGTTAATGTATCATAATGTAATATAATGTGTCTTCATGAATTACTCCCATTCACTATGTTCAACTATGTTCACCTGTTCACCGCCAGGTGATGTCTGCTACATGGTCCTGGACTTGGACCGGAACGACATGGAGGTGACACAGATGTGATGCAGGAATCATATCACCATTTCCCGCTGCTAATCCGATCTGGCAATGGAACACCCATGAAAATCAATAGTTTAGATATGTTTTTTTTTTTTAAAAAAATAACCATTCAAACCTTATCTTTTCATAGTTTTTCTGTCAGACTGTAGGGTTGGTGCCAAGTCTGATTACCAGGGTATTATGTCTGGGGGTGCGGCAGTGGCTGAGGGTGGCTGGGAACCCAAGGTGTGTGTGCACAATTGCCAAAAACATAAATCAGCAGTTGTGACAGCGGGCAGAACTCACATGAACTACCAACTAAAATGCCCATACTGCAGCGATGGCCCTGCTCGCCGGTGCGGTTCCTTTGGCAATGCTCAAAGAGCAGTGCCTGCAAATATTGGGGAGACGAACATGGCAAGACTCAGTGCCAAATGCTGAGCTGCCAAGCGTCGCTGTCATGGCCGAATCATGACAAATCTTACTCAGAAAAGTGACCGTGGCGACATTCGCTTCGCTGATCCCATCTGATTCTGATGAAACAAATGCAAATAAAGGATAATAAAGGATGAATTGCTAGCTAGCTGCTAGCCTTAGTCGAAGCCAACTCTTCTGAGAAATGCTGCTGTGGCACAGTCTCCGAAGCAAGCCGAAAGTCATGAGTCATGGTAGCCACGGCCACAGGAGGCAGCTAGTGCAGCTAAAGATACCAAAGAAGCAGAGGATGAGGAGGACGAGGAGGAGTCCTGCCAGCTTTGTGTTGCAGTTTGAGAAATCAGAATTGCTTTATTGTTGAAGTCTCAAATTCAGGTAATGGCGGCCATGGCGCATCATTTGATCCTGTGATTCACCCCAGTTGCATATAGCCCTCTCCATTCCATCCAAGAGTCAGGTTGCTGGATCCTAATTCATCTAATTCCTGCGGCCAACTGTTGGAGTTATCCTTAGTAAATGGAATCCAGGTACAAACATATTTCGCATTGGGAGGATTTGGGTGGGACACCCAAACAATCCCATGGCTATCCTGGCGTATTTATTCCGATAGGGTTGGTCTGAAAATAATGCAGCCGGAATATGTACGTAATAATTACAGTGGATTGTCATCGTGTTCCCATTAACGTTGCCATAAATTGGGGACTCCCCATGAAAACAGACACACCATGCTGAGGAGCTATTTTGGGAGCCCAACTGGAACACCTTGGGACCCATGGAGGACGTCGAAACCGGTCCAAGCAGCATGGGATATCCAGGTATCTTAGACATGGATCGTTCTTACTGTGCCCAAAATGATTTACATGAGTGGAGAGAGAGCCCATGGTGACGAAAGTTTCAAGAGTCCCACAAGTCGAGTGTATAAGATGAAGTTGTTGTGAACTTGGGTTGTAAATACTCAGTAGGTACTGTGTGGTAATGTACTGAGTACTTGTACTTGGATGTACTCGGGCCCCATTTGTTGGCGGATGCCGTGATAGAACCGCTGACATCAGATTTTTCACTTTCTTTTCTTGCGGGGAATCCAGCAGGTCCATCATCCAATTCCTATATATCCATGTCTATCCACACACTCACTGCTCACTTCAGTCCGCAATCACTGGTCAAGGGACCAGCGTAGCTGGCTGAGTGTCAGCCTTTGGTGGAATCGTATAGACACGTTATGACATTTCCGGAAATGTTATCCATGATACAAGTCGAACCCGCGCAAGGCGGGTGGCGGAAGTTTCCAGGTTTACGAAGTACAATTAACGCTATAGGAACCAAAGACAAGGTTTGCCTATAGGAGATGCAGCGGACACTCACAGCTTCTCGACTCTGTTCTGTGAATTCGTCGTCATTTTGCCGCTTGCCTCACCCCTTTCAATTGTGACCACCACTTCTCAACTCTTCTCAGACCATCTCAGCTCTTCTCAATTTTCGCAACTCTTTTCAACAGCACCCAAAGTTGTTCCATCTCTTCCCACCTCAGCTCCACTCTTTTCACCTCTTCCCTGCTTATCTCAACTCTTCTCACCTTCTCAACTCTGGTCAACTCTTCTCAACCCCTCTCATTTCCTGTCACAGAGATGCTTACACACAGAGCAAGCTTTTACACTTTTACACAGCAAGCTCTTACACAGAGAAGCTCTTACACACAGAAGCTTTTACACACAGCAAGCTCTTACACACAGCAAGCTTTTGCACAGAGAAGCTTTTACACGGAGAAGCTTTTGCACAGATCAAGCTTTTTCACAAAGCAAGCTTTTACAAGGAGAAGCTCTTACACAAAGCAAGCTTTTACACACAGCACAATTTTATTTTACACAGAGACGCTTCACATTGAGCCCTTACACAAAGAGAAGCTTTTACACAGAAAAGATTTTACATAGAGCAAGCTTTTTCATGCTTTTTCCAAGAGCCAGCATTTGCACAGAGAAGCTCTTCCACAGAGAAGCTTTTACACAAAGCAAGCGTTTACACACAGCAAGCTAACACAGCAGGCCTTTACACAGGGACGCTTTTACACAGAGAAGATTTTTCACACAGCAAGCTTGTACACACAGCAAGCTCTTACACAGAGAAGCTTTTACACAAAGCAAGCTTTTGCACAAAGAAGCTTTTACACACAGCAAGCTTTTACACAGAGGAGCTTTTACAGAAAGCAAGTTTTTGCACAGCAAGTGTTTACACACAGCAAGCTCTTACACAGAGAAGCTTTTACACAAAGCAAATCAAAGCAAGCTTTTGCACAAAGAAGCTTTTACGCACAGCAAGCTTTTACACAGAGGAGCTTTTACAGAAAGCAAGTTTTTGCACAGAGAAGCTTTTACACACAGCAAGCTTTTACACAGATCAAGCTTTTTCGCAAAGCAAGCTTTTACACGGAGAAGCTTTTACACACGGCAAGCTTTTACACAGTGACGCAGCCATCCCACTGCGATCTGCAGAGACTGAGTTGCAAAGCGCAATAAAATTACGCACCAGCGGCTGCACAAATTGCAGCTCCAAAATCGGATCTCGACGCCCAAGCGGAAAAACGACGATTTGGAAGCACTTTTCAAAAGGAATCTGAAAAGGAAAATCATCAGCTCAAAAATGAAGAAAAATCTGCAGCCAAAGCACCAATCGCAACTTTCATGCAGCCACTACAATACGAATTTACGACTCTCAGCTGCAAAACATAATAGTATTACGCACGCAGCCACTGCAGGAACCTTGACGCAGCCATGCCACTGCGATCTGCAGAGACTGAGTTGCGAAACACAATAGACTTGCAACACACTACTGTAGAACACATCGCTTTGATGCAGCAGTTCCAATGCACAAAGTGTCGCAACACATGCAAAAAAAAATCGCACAGCATCCACAAAGAAGAGAAAAAGTCACCTGGAACCTTCAGTTCCACAGCGCGCGCAAATCGAATACGCATCGACGGCAAAGCGAGGATCGCCGCACCCGTCGCGCAATCGAGCCTACTTTTCTCCGCAACGGAACATCCGCTTACCCAAAAAAACACAAATGTTTTGTGCAAGTCTTAATGCTCAAATCGCATCCATGATGTGTCAGTTCCAATGCGATCCTGCCAGCAGTGACTTGCAAAACACAATCAGACTCGCAAGACAGTACTGCAGAAGAATTACTTTTCGAGAAGCGTTGACGCAGCCACTTTATTGCGATCTGCACAGACTGAGTTGCTAAACACAATTGCAACACACTACTGTAGAAAACATCGCTTTGATGCAGCAGTTCCAATGCACAAAGTATCTCAACACATGCTGCAAAACACAATAGCACAGCAAGAGAAAAAAGTCACCGAGAACCCAAAAGTCCTTAATTAATTAAGAAGCTCCTTAATTAAGGCTCAAGGGTCTACAAATTCAGGCTTCAAGCCCTAATTAAGGACTATAGACTATAGTTGTAGTCCTTAAATAAGGCTTGTAGATTTGAATCTTTCAACAAGAAATTTATTTAAAGACAAATCAAAGGTGCTCCTTTTTTGGCAGGAGATCCTGCAGAGATGTGTCCTATGGTTACATTCAACTTCAAGCAGCATGTGCGGAATTTTTGCTGTGCACTTGGTTGAAATCAATATTGTGCATTCTTTAGTGCTGTGGCTCAAGCTGTGCCGGTTTCTTGTCAACATGGCCAGAGTTTCCAATAGTGCTTCTGCAAGTGATGCGACCACACGCATCAGGGACAACATGTCTCACTTCGAGCAATGTTCAGATGTAGATCCTGAGAAAGTGGCGCAGCAGTACAAGGATTTCATCCTTGATTTGCTATCAATCATTGCAAGACCTCTGAAGCCCGTCCTTGCTAGGTCATTGGCGAGAGCCTTCGAAGGAGTTTCGAACCAAGACGCTGACCACCGGGCTGGTCGGATTGCAGCTGCCACCCAATACTTCGGGTACAAGAGCAAAAGCTTCAAAACAGGAGGTAAAACCAGCCCAGCTGTTGCAGAGATTATCCAGAAGCTTTTGGAGATCAGCTCACAGTCAAGGGGCTGCAGGTCCAACTTTGCCTGTCAAGGCCAAGGTTTGGAAGAGGGCGAAAACACCAGTCCCACCGAGAAGGTTGCCAAAATTACAAAAGCAATTCCTGACATTGTGTCAGGCTATGACGATCTAATGCTTGGGTGTGGCTTGGAGGTGTCTTCCTCTCAAGGCAGTTCGGTGGAGATTCTTGAGGATGATGTGCCTGAGGCTGGGCAGCCTTCTCTTGCTATCAGTAGCAAAGTGGGCCCTGGAGCTCCTTTGCAAAATTTCGATCAGGAAGTCTTTCCCAATGGTGGCTGATATGCAACAAGGCTCATCAGTTTTTTTGCAATACAGGTGGCCAAGGCCAAGACTCAGAGGTACCGAATCTCCTGCTCATGGGTGCTAGCCCCGAATGCTGTTTTGAAAAATCCTGCCTGCAAGAAGAGGTTTGCAAATTCAATGGGGGCTGAAAGCATTTCAGCTGATTCTGAGCAAACTCCTGCTGCAGAGGGGGTTGCCCCTCTGCCTGCTGCTCCTTCATCTACTGACCACAAGTGCACAAGGCATTGCATCGAAAAAGTTCCAAACCACCTGCCACATACATTCAGGCTTGTTATTATGATGGCAGTGGCCCTCATTATTTGAAGCTTATAGTTGAATATACACCAACTGATGGCCCAATGCATGAGCATAACGCATTGGCTGCATGGGAATATATTGTTCAGAATCATGTGGCCTATCGTTTCCACAATGAATTGGCGAAGCCATTTTCTGAGCAAAGGCATTCCATTTGGTGGAAATGTGTCTAGAGCCATCCTGTGTTTGAGCTAGCATTTTTAGTGCTTCGGTTTGCTAGGGGGCCCCTTAATATCAGGTGTCTCCGGGTTCTTTTTTTTGGGGCCGGGACCAAAGCGTAAGTGAAATATCCCTTGTTGCAGGATGTGTTGTGTAGCATCACCATGATTGATTATATGTATATAGTGTTTGGCTCAAAGATTTTGCTGCACCCAGCCTCCCCTTCCTCCCCCAAGATGCGTAGTGCTGCATCTTCGCCAAGAAGCGCTCCAACAGATGCAGCGATGAGGACTTCAGTTTGTCAAAAGTTCCAGGAGACCTCGCTCCTGTGTAAGGAGCCTCCTTTTTCAACTCTGCACCTTTATGTTGCAGAATTGCCGTTGCTGTCATTGATAGAGGCATGCAAGGCAATGCACCTCCTGGTGTCATTCCTCCCAATGTAACTCCTGGTAGCACTACCCCCCAATGCAGCTCCTGCGGGGTTTCCAACAGGAGTTTTTTCAAAAGGCACCTCCACCGCCATGGTGGATTAGTGGAAATCAAGGTGGCGCTGAATCTGAATCATGTTCTCAATTTTGAAATTATCAAAATCAATGAAGTTCCTGGCCACAAGGGCCCCCCTAACATTTTATATAACATGTTTGCTTTGGGCAAGAGCAGGAAGGAACAAGTTAAAGGAAGTCAGCGCTTCATCTTGGCTTCCAGCATGGATATCTCCTGAGGAGTAGCTTGGAGCTACCCAGGTTACTTGGCAAGGTTTGAATGGCAGCCAATGAAATCAGATTCCAAAAAAAGAGAAGTTAAATGAAGCCAAAGGGAAAGTTAAAGTTAACGAAGTCAAATGTAACTTCCCGAAGTTAAATCTAATTTCCCTTTAACTTCATTTAACTTCAGTCTCTCTGCTAAAGCAATAGGAAAAGTGAAGTTCAATGAAGTTAAATGAAGTTAAGGGAAGTTAAATTTAACTTCCCTCTAACTTCACTTAACTTCGAAAAAAAGGATGTGAAATAAACCTCCTGGGATAGGAAGCCGCCATCTGAGATCTAGCACGAGGAAGCTCCTTGGTGAGGGCCCTGTTGGGTTGAACACTTTGCTACAGCAATTTCTGGCCCTACCTTTTTATATAGTTTCATTTTGTCTAGGCATACAGCCTAAAAAGGCAGCAGGTTTCTCAAACCTCCTGCCTCAAAGAGGTTAAGGGCAGACTTTGCTGATCTGTTTTCTGTGCAGTGCTGTAAGTGCTGTCAGAGCTGGTGGCATGTTTCAAAATGCAGAGGCAGCAGGTGCAGCCGATGTAGATGCTTTTGCTGTCATAGTTAAGAGGAGTAGCAGCACAAAGGTTAGACATAGGGATTTGAGGAGAAAACTTTTGAAAAATAGGTGTTGGCCAAAGCCCTACCTCTTCAGTGCACCTTGCACTGAGCCAGAAACGCAGGAGGAACTGCCCATGAAGATCCCAATGCGGCTTCCACAAAGATTCTTCCTGAATTTGCCTTGGAAGTCAACATGCGATCGCCTCAAGTTTTTTCCGATACCAGCCAGTCAGACCTTCAAGGCAGAGAAAGGCTTGCAGCTGCTGCCAACCACTTAGGCATTGCTGCAGATCAGCTAGCTGGTTTAAAGGGCTTTGGGGAGATGGCGTGCCCTATTCCTCAAATAGAAGAAAATCTATAGAAGCTCTGGCCATGAACATCATCACTCACCATGACAAAGAACTGCCCTTTCCTTTGGCAGTTGTCCTCAAGACCTTGGATGAAGAAACAGAAAACATGGGATGCCGTTCTGGCTGTCACCAAGTGGGGCTTCACTTACCTAGCAAGTGGCTTCTGGCCTTCTGGCCTTTACCAACCACACAGCCCAAGCTTGGGGCCAAAGGGGATTCTTTCAGGGCCAAAAGGGTAGGTCAGCCTGCAGAGGAGAAAAGATTGGAGCTTTCACAACTTTATAAGAACACCCTTTACTTGCCAGGAAGGAACTTGGGACAATAAAGCAGAAGTTTTGCTAGGCAATCATTTACATTTATTGACTGGGGAGTGCCTTGGCCTCTTTGTCTGTGGAAGCCAGAAGCTATTTCTTAAACAAACCGAATTCAGAGAAACTAGTTCCTAAATCAATCCAATATTTCGAGGAAGGTTTTAAACAATATCCAATAAATTTACATTAATGAGAAAAATAATGCAAGTTAGGCCTACTAGGCATTGGTTTGAAACGGTTTGGAACGGTTTCGGACTATAACTACTAGTAAGTAGTATGAAACGGTTTGAAACGGTTTCGGACAATTTGCTAATTAGACATACTTTGAAATTTGAAACTAATTCGAACTACAGTATTTGAAACTTTTGAAACTATTTGAGATTATTGCCAAAGCAAAGTAGCAAGTAGCAGGAAACGGTTTGAAACGGTTTCGGACTATTACCTAGAAAGTAACGGGAAACGGTTTGAAACGGTCCTGTGATACCCTTAGTCTGCTTTCAGTCATCAAACAAGACAGTTTACTAATAAAGATAAATATAACGTAAGTTGACAAATTTAGACATAGATTATGATAGAGTATGAAAACTGTTTACAGATTGGAAAGTAAGAAAGTAACAGTGCCTGATTCTGAGATGAGAAGCCAAAGAACATAGAACGAAAGAGAATGATGAACGCCTGCACCAACAGCCTGGCAGCCTTTCTCTCTTGGTGGGAGCATGGTTCACTTGTGTGGGGCAACCTCTGGACTCCAAGTGATTGACTGCTAGCCTTGTCCAACGGTTGGGATTGGTAAAATCAAATTTTGTAAATGGTTTTTAGGCTTTTGGGTTTGGGCCCAGATCAAGAAATAGTTTCTAGGATGCAAGAAATAGTATCCGGGATTTAAGAAATAGTTTCTAGTTTAAGAAATAGTTCACTTTCATATTTACATCTTAGGAGGGTTAAGCTGGTAGGCTTCCGAAGAAACCGGGCTCCCCAGGCTCTCCGGACAGACATGGACAGATAGAGCAAAAGTTCAGGCACACACCGTCCTGACTTCTGGTGAAAATCCCTAGCTTGGGTATCCTCTGAAGCCCGGCTAACAACATCCCCCAACTCACCCGCAACGGCTATCAGCCACATGGGATTTTTTTGGTCCCACAACTTGTGGGTATCGCGTGTTGAAGTATTCGCAGCGTTGTATGGCACAATGGCACAAAGTGCGTTGGGCACAGAGCATGCCCTGCTTCTGTATCTTCTGCTGCTGTTTGATACACCCTTTCCCGGATTGAAACGGCATTACAAATGGTATGGCGCGATCGTATTCCCAGTTGGATTCTAGATGGTTTCAAGTTTCAAACGTCAACAACAATCAGACTCGCAAGACAGTACTGCAGAACGAGTGCCTTTCGAGAAGCGTTGACACAGCCATTCCACTGCGATCTGCACAGGCTGAGTTGCACAGCGCACTAGAAAAACAACACACTCCTGTAGAACAGATCGCTGTGATGCAGTAGTTCCAATGCACAAAGTGTCGCAACACATGCAAAAAACAATAGCACAGCATATCACAGCATCCACAAAGAAGAGAAAAAGTCACCTTGGAACCTTCAGTTCCAGTGCGCGCGCATTTCGAGCAAAATTCCACGGCAAAGCGGCGACGCCTAAGACCGTCGCGCGCGCGAGTGGGGCTACTTTTCTCCGCAACGGAACCTTCGTTTACCCGAAAAAACGCAAAGTGTTGTGTAAATCCTAACATTCAAATCGCATCCATGATGTAGCAGTTCCAATGCGATCCGCCAAGAATGACGTGCAAAACACATTACAATCGCAAAACACTACTGGAGACCAAGTACCTTTCGAGACACCTTGACGCAGCCATTCCATTGCGATCTGCAGACACGGACTTGAAAAAGACAATAGAATTGCAACACACTACTGTAGAACACATCGCTTTGATGCAGCAGTTCCAATGCACAAAGGGTCTCTACCCTACTCTACCCTGCTCTATGCTAGTCTGCTCTACGCTACTCTACTTTTCTCTACTCTGCTCTACTTCTACGTCCGCTCTTCTCTTCCCTAGTCTTGTCTACTCTACCTCTAGTACCTCTACTACCTCTACTCTACCTCTTCTGGGCACTGATCTATGGGCTAGTGAGAATGTGACCTCATGATCTCTTACGGCACATGTTGGGCTAGTGAGAATGTGCCTTCATGATCTCTCAAGGCACGTGCCAACTGGACACAGTGATTTGTGGGGGGGCAGGAATGTGACTTCATGATCTCTTAAGGCCACATGCCAACTGGACACAATGATCTTTGGGCTAGTGATGATGTGACTTCATGATCTTCTAAGGCACGGGCCAACTGGACACAATGGTCTCTGGGCTAGTGAGAATGTGATTTCATGATCTCTTGAGGCACATGCCAGCTGGACACAATGATCTCTGGGCTAGTGAGAATGTGACTTCATGATTTCTTGAGGCACATGCCAACTAGACAATCACCTTTTGGCTAGTGATGATGTGACTTCATGATCTTCTAAGGCATGTGCCAACTGGACACAGTGATCTTTGGGCTCGTGAGAATGTGAAAGTCCGTAACTCGGAGTTTCCGCCATGAAACTTCCTTTGAAGAATCACCGTGATGACCACGATGCTATACTACGGCCCAGAAGGATCAACTGAAAGCACCTCAGTGACTTGCAACAACTTCTACTCGAGCGCAAGCTCTTCTCACCATTTCGTTGCTTTCGTTGATATTTTTGAAGAAACGTGCAACTTACAACTCGTCCCAAGTTGGATTTTGCAAAATTTTCCCTTGACCGTGCTCATGTTTACACCCCAGGAGGTGAAGGAGAAGGGCGACATCAATCGCTTGGGGCGAAAACGTGAGAAGGTCGGATGGTTTTTCTCAGGGCTGAGAAGGAATCAGAGTTGCCCTGGGGTCATGGCAAGGGTTGGCCAGGGGAAGGGATTGGGTCATATTGATCATATTGGGTCATTTGATGTCATTTTCATTGTGGCGCAGCGGACACGCGCACGATCAATGTGTTTTCTTGGAAACTGAGGGTGCAAGTAAAAATTGACAGACATTCGAAGTACTGGGGTGGCATGGACACGCACGTCCAAGTTTCCCGGCCATTCAGTGAACATGTGTAGAGGGATTTGTTTGACATGTGCAGTTTTGCCTGAGAAGACTTCGCACGGAATGTAGGACTTATTTAATTTTGAGAGGGGTTTGTTGCCAGCGCTGGAAAGTAGGTTTTCCTCATGTTCTTGTATCCTTTGGGAACTGGTCATAATCAAATAGGATGTTTAAAAGGAGGAGGCCTGACCCAGAAACAATATATTCAGCTGAAAAATGCACTCCTTTAGAACAATGGTAGTCATTAGGTTCAAAATGTGGCAAATTCCAAGAATAGATTCCACCCTAGAAGACAAACCAGGATATATCTCCACTTTGAAGCATTAGCTGCAACAGAATATGTATGTAATATAAATTTATAAAATGCAAAATTACAGTGGATAAGTTCAGGTCATGTACTTCTCATAATCAATAGTTATCCTTCTTTTTATGTGGCAAAACATCATGAAATTTGGAAATATATTATATATATATATTTTTTTTTGTTCTGAAACCTGAAACCTGGGGATACACAACTGTCATGTTTCCATATAATTGTGGTACAATACCACATTCTTTTGAAAAAGGTGGTTCTTTGAAACACAACCTTAATTCATCTACAAGGTCTGTTTCAATTAGAAAATTAAGGAAATTCCCTGGTGTTTTCAAACAGGTGTGGAAGTACATAACAAGTTTGAATGAATTTGAGCTGCGCAGCGCAGCAGTCAACCAAAGAAAATGCAATACATTGAGCTACAGGCAAAATTGCAAACAATATCAGGCAATGCAGTTGTTTTCACTTGCTTTCACTGCCCAAAGAGAACTATATGTATATAATCTATGAAGTGGTATGCCTGTGCTACATTCCCAGCAGACAATGCTTTGAAGAAATGAGGTTCTTCAAAGAAGTGCAATTTTCCTTACAAAGCATCCACTTCAACCAAAAAGTTGTTGTTATTTACAAGCTGGTG
>Ga0126342_10015984_pt1 | contig 13106 bp, 14 predicted proteins | sample Cyp1metagenome_FD_92528 | JGI IMG/M metagenome (GOLD analysis project Ga0126342, IMG submission 92528) | Coral microbial communities from Lord Howe Island, Old Settlement Bay, Australia - Cyphastrea 1 metagenome | ecosystem: Host-associated > Invertebrates > Cnidaria > Coral ... | reverse complement strand
GCGCCGTTTTTGTGGAATTGCGCCATGTTTTCTACATTGCGCCATTCTTGTGGACTTGCGCCTGATTTTTTTGTAGGTTGGGAATGCGCCCGAAATTTTGGATACATGAGTCTCTAGGTATGTTTTTATATTGTACGTCAAGCAACAGCGGTGAACTGAGTAGCTGGGCATTCCCAGCTGTCCCAGCCTCGGGAGGTACCGTGATCCCTTGTTCTTGGGCCAAAGCCTCGATGGCTTCAAGGGAAGCCATCTTCACCGGAGACCCATCAGTTTTCCATGGTACAGGATGCTTACAGTGCTAGCCTTTGTCAAACTTGAGCGAAGGAATAACATGACCTGACCTTAGCCCTTCAAAACAAACATGGAATACGTGTCCAAGACTTCAAAAACACACACACAAACTCCTCCAGATATGGTCACTTTGTCCCAAAGATTGAGCGATCTTCCCAAGTCATGGATGGCCATGCCTTCGTATTGAAACCACCATGGTTATTCCTTGAGGATCCCCTATGCCCTATGACTTGAGAAACCCCCCAAAAAAAAAGCCATAAAACACCCAAACTCCAACCCACCTGCGCACGTGCCACAGCTTCGGCCTGGGCTTTTGCCTCGGCCTCGGCAGGTTTCGATGTTAAGTCAAGGCCCAAAACAAGGATTTTAGTAGGACTTTAGAGTAGGTGTTTACCTATTTTTTAGGACTCTAGTCTAGTATCTTTTTAGAAGCTTATCTCTCTTTTTAGAAGGATACTATATATTTGAATCTACTAAAGATAGATCTATATAGTAGGATTTTAATCTAACTTAAGTAGGATTTTACTTCTCTATCTTTTTGGGGGTTACCGCAAATTGTTCGAGGATAAAAAACCATTCCAAACTGAAACCCCTCCAATTCTGTCTCCCCCGAATTCTTGGCCTGCCGTCGCTCGTCTGCTTTTCGGGCCTGACAACAATCAGCAAAGGCGCTGAAAAGATTCTGACTCTTTGGGAAAGCCATCATGATTTTACACCCCACCTGCCTCACCTAAAAATCATCAAGTGGATTTTGACCCAAAAATGGGTCCTACATTATTTTTGAATATTTTTGACCTATCGATGCTCAGCTGTTTTCTTCTGCCAATCTGGTGCCTTCAAGCAATCCAATCGAATTTACCGTATCCATCTGTTGGGTCGAAAAATGGAGGTTTCCTACAATGGGGGTCCTCCAAAATGGATAGTTGATCATGGAACATCCGATTTCAATGGATGGTTTGGGATACCTGCATTTTAGGAACCTCCAAATGATGATTTGAAAAATGAGCCGACCAGCCATTTGAACAGATTGCTTGTGGGGCGAGCGGTCAAGCCAAAAAATGGCCCTTCTGAATTGATCACGGGTCAACAGGAAAAGGGATTGTTTCACCAAATTGGGTACCCCAAATACAAAATTGGCATCTAAATTGGCAGTGAATCCACAAGTCTGAGACAATCTGCCCCGTATTGTGGTTATGTATCTATGTATCCTGCGAATCCTATATCATCCAATTACATCCCCATGATATCCCATGCATTCTCAGAGTTTCGGACCATCTGGAGTACTTGTTTCAATAATTCACTGAAACATCGGAATGTGTTTCATGAATCATAAATTATAATATAAATTATATATATCACCATTCATGAATCATAAATGATATTAAACCATATAAAACCGTATAAAACCTACATTCGAATCATTCACTCACCGGTGATTCCCCCGTTCTCCAATGATCTTCCGGCGGTGGACCGGCGGCACCTGGGCCTTTTTCTCCAACGCCACCTTGGCCTGGAAAATTTCTATGGGAAAAGGCCAGGGAAATGCCATGGAAATGCCATTTTTTAGTGTGGGAAATTGTGGGAAATTGTGGGAAATAGCTGAAGTTTCCATGGAGGATCCTCTGGTATCTAATGGTATAATGGTAGGATACCATTATATAACCATTAATAAATACTAATGGTATCTAAGGGTTATATAATGGTTAACCATTAAGAAACATTTGTGAGTTCCCGATCATCGAAGAAATGGATGGTCCATTGCCACGTTTGATGACACCAGGGGCTATCCGAGCGGCTTTTGTTATGTCTCAGGTTGTCCAGTTTCTGTCACCCTTTGCCTTTTTCTGGTTTTGGAACCAACCGCCCCTTGACCCCAACTTCCACACCTCACTCATGAATTTGAATGTCTTTGATTCTTCTGACTCTGGCTTGAATCATTGGTTTTTACGCTCTTTGCCGTATGAATCACGTGTGCACTTTTGCCAGATTCCAAGGTTGCTCCCCGGCCACCCCAGGTAACTTTGAGGGGGTGAAATCTGTTAAAATAGTGAGGTGACATTACCCAAGTGTTCCTCTCCAAATGTGGCTACAGTTGTGTCTCTCTGATGGATGGAGCAACCCTGATTTAGTTTGATATCATATATTATCATATGCTTGCTTCCATCCCTTAACTATCCCATGAAACCCAATGAATTCCAATGAAATCCCATTGCCTGGGCAGAGGCTTGCGCTTGCTGTTGCGCCGCAGCCAAAACCTGCAGAATATCGTGGAATCCATCTGGGAGAAGCTTCGGATCCAGGAAAAGAATAGAGATACTGTTCCTCAATGTTCCTCATATATATATATATATATATTCTCAAGATTCAGTAAAATCTGTTCAGTGAATCGTATCTCATGAAGATTTGTATAGCTCTTCACTAACTTATGCCTAGTTTCTATGTACCAAACGTGGGTTTTTATCTGCCGATGAAACACCCACGCCGCCTGCGCTTGCGCCAGCATTTGCGCTTGCGCCACCTGCACCTGCAACGCTTGCGCCTGCGCCTGCGCTAAGGCCTCAAGGCTCGGGAGTTGGACCTGGCGATTTCATGGGAAATTATGGGGATTCATGGTTATTATATAATGGTTATTAATGGTTATTAATGGTTATTAACGGTTACTGTATATCAATGGTTGTTAATGGTTATGAATAATGGTGTTTAATGGTCTAACGGGGATTGAAATGGGATTTTATAGGGATTTTTTGACGGGATTTGATGAAACAACCATGGGAAATATCATGGGGATACTATGGGATATAATAGGATTTACCCTCTGCTAGTTTGACATGGCTGGCTGGAGAATCACATGTTTTCTCATAGGAAAATGATCTATAAACGGTGCATTTTCCAGAGCTATCTTAAATGACTGGAGGCTCTCTTCATAGGTCTTCAGGTGGATACTAGTTTATCCTGGTTCATTGAACTTCATTTATGGTTGAAAGTTGAAACCATTCATTTTTGTACGCCCAATCAAAGGGCGTACAAAAAGTATACAGTAACTTTAACTTTAGTATCTGGGTCATAGTCAAAAATACAAATTACCCTCTGGTTATTTGTTACATAGCCATGGAAAGATCCAGCATTTTCAAGAACGGTAAAGCATCTATTTCTATGGGCCATCGAAAAACCATGGCAAACTGTTCCAGATGGTATTATCCATTATATCCCCTATAAATCCCTATAAATCCCTATAAATCCCTATAAATGCCCATCTTAACCAATGGTTTTATGCCCAAGGTGAACACATAACCAGAGATGTCCTGGTAACCATGGGTCCCGGATCATCCATGATCATCCATGGACGGCATCGATGGCTTGGCTCCAGACGATGGCTTGCGCTTGGGCCTTGGCGCGGCACGAATCAAGGCCACTCTGAGATGGAAAATCACCATTTTTAATAGGTAAATCAAGAAAAACATATAGAAAAAATCACCATTTCTCCATAGCTATGTTATGATATGTTATGGGGATTCCACATCTATGTTGGTTCCGGTAGACATGGAGTGCTGGACAATTCACTATTTACTTCGATGATTTTCCCAGCGTCAAGCCCCCCAGAGACGATCGTTAAATGTCCCCTGAGTTGCTTGAACTGCCTGTCTATGGCAAAAAAAAGATCCAGTATTACACTGTGCCAAGGTTTAGCCAGTAAAATGGTGATTAAGAAGATAGAAAAAATATCAATCTAGGAATAGACACTTGACCTTGGCATGAGCTGGAAAATCCTCATTAAATTCAGATTTTTCACCAAGATATCAAGCACTCTCGGACCCAAATGCTTTATATAAGATTATATAAGTTACCCTGCGGCAACCAAACGTGGCAAAGCAAAATCCCCAAGTGAGTTCGACGCTTTTCCATTGAAATTCCCATATCCTTCGGGGATTTCCCGGCCAGCCGTGTTGGACTACCGGAGGCTATTTTTTGTACCTTAGAATGACCATCCCACTTCACTTTTGGGGCTGACACGACATTTTACCCAAACCGTGTGGGTCCCCAAAGCCTTCCGTCCCATTTTTTTCGTTCGTTGGGCCCCCCAGACTGCAGCATGCAGTTGCGCTACTTGTGACTGCGGCACCTCAGCGGGAAGTTGCAAAAAATATGGTACGTTTGGTACCTGAAATTCGGGGAATTGACTCACCAAAATTGTGATTTGATGAAACACTAGGGGAATGACATCCGGGGAATGATGATAAACGACTGTTTTCGGACAAACTCGTATATGTGTGATGAGAAGATCTATCATCATATATTTTGCCATTTACATGGCTCTGTGGGGGTGTTTGGTGCATTTTAGGGCAAACCCACATAAAAAAATGATATGCGTTAGTCTAAGGATGGTACGATGGAGACACTTGTCATCCCACCATCTTTGGGAATTCCGAAAAAAATGGCGGTGTAAGCATGCAGTATATACTGGGCCCTATTACCCTCTAGTTATTTTGCATTGCTGTGTTTTTTTTGCCATTTTCAATAGGCAAATCATCATAAACCATCTATAACTAAGCCATTTTCCGTGGCTTTTGAATATCCAGAGGGTAATGGATTGATGACCATCCCTTTCATGGGAACATCAATGAAGATCAGCGCGACTCGGTTCCTCGGTTCCCCACCCCGGCGGGAAGGCCAGGCACTGCCGGCTGCCCCTGAGCCGCAATTTTGTCCATCCATTGATCAGCTACTGATCATCGCTAATCTACAAATGTGTCTAATCATTCGATGTTTTTGGATAATCTAATTTAACATGGTTGATTGATGCTTGATTCATGATGTTTTTTTGGTATTTTCACATATCCACCAACGTTCTTCTGTGGAAATTATCATCAACGCTTCTTAAACAAGTCACTTTTGTGATCCCCCTAGTGATGTCTATGGTGAGGTCCTTTCGTTATCATGACTTACCCAGCGGAGAGCTAAGGTTTTTTGGAGATGATAATGATGACTGGTTAAATCCCGCGTGATTCTCACTTCCAGTTGAAATCTCTATGTCTGTGGTGAAATCCCCGTCTCTACTGGCGATTTTGCCACTTCCTGCAGCTCAACCCCACCTTTTCTGGTTGAAATCTTAGTTGTTGGTGACATCACCATGTTTCTTGCTTGGAAAATACCCAGTTCCGTTGGTTAAATAAGCCTCTTCTGGTTGAGCTAATTCACCAACCTCACATGTGTTTTTCATTTCGGGATAATTCCTGCTTCCCCCTGCTACATTCCAGCAATTTTACATTGTGCCAAGGAAAATGAATGAAAAACTAAAATGATCCATAAAAGTAGATGAATTTATGATGATTTATCCGTAAAAAATATCTTAATGAATTTATGATGATTTATCCGTAAAAAAATATCTTAATGTTCCATAACCTCCCACTAAAAAATGGCGATGTTCGAGCCATTTTCCCTTAGCAAAGTCTCAAATCCAGTGAGACTTTGTTGGGTGCCCCGGCCGGCGCAGCACCGGGCACCGGTGCGGCACCTGTCAGGATTTTGTTTTTTCGCACATCCGTATATTTCGCATGAATAGTGTGACATTGAATGAACAAACACAGAAACACAGTGGTAGACAAATCACAATGAAATGAAATGAACCAAATATCTCAAAATATCTGTTCTTCGGAGCTGCTTAAATTCATGAGAATTCCTATGACATGAGATGCTTAAACCAACCGCCATTGTCTCATCGTCCAGCAGAGCCTGGTGCTGCCTCAGAGGAACGAACTGTCGTGCTCTTTGGTAACCAAAAGCAAGGGGAAATCCCTAAATCATCCGGTCATCCGAAATCTATTGGGAAATCTACTGGGAAAATCTATTGGGAAATAGATGGAAAAGATTCACACGGGATGTCCATTCTTATACCAAAGGGATCCAAAGGGTGAAACTTTACAGCTCAGGTCAACACGCACATGACCTGATAGCTTGGACGTCTTGGATAGGCTTCCCAACGCAAACGAATTCTTCCTCTATGAACATGACCTTCCCGGGTGCCAACTACTACCCTCTGGTGAACTAACATAGCAATGGAACATCACCATTTTTAATGGGAAAATCCACTATAAATGGCCATTTTCAATTGCTATGTTAAATTACCAGAGGGTATACAAGTCATCATCAACCTTTGAAGTGTCCCCAACAAACTGGGGAATAGGTCGGGGGCGCGTTCACTGTCTGAGAACCTCTGAGTCTCCCCGGCAGGTGCTGTACCGCCCCTGGAGCATGCAAGGAAAGCTGTAGGGGTGTTTGTCATCTAGATTGCACAGACTCATATCTGTACAGCCCCATCACCATAGTACGGTGGTCTTTACTTATCTTTACTTAGTATTCTATGTGGGGTGACCACGTCAATAGACCTCTGAATCCACTAGTGTTAATCATCATTTTCCCTATTCCTCGGGTTTTTTTTCCGTAGCCCATTTTCAGACGCACAAAAATAAATGAGTTACGTATTCCTTCTGTCGTTGGTGAAATTCCCATGTTCATTGGTTCATCTCCATAATTGTGCGCTGCTTAAATCGACAAGAAGACACGGCCCAGGACACGATGTGGTCACGTACGATTCACGCGTGAAGTATGATGTATGTCAACGATCATGCGTATGGTCTGTATAGTGATAATGCTAATGATATTAATTATCAATAATGATAAATAGTTACATGTATATATGTAACATGTTACATACATTTATATATGGACCTATACTAGGCACAAACTCCTAGATTCTGATGTCTTCTAGTGAAAGCTTCCAATTTTAATCTTACCGATCTTTCACCGCGCATCCATGCGCATCCAAGGATCCCAGTGGGGTCCCCCTGGTCGTCAAAAATGACTCAGGAGGGATTCAATTGGGAGGTTGGATTGCAGATCTCAACCAACATAGAAGCTAGTAGGACAACCATCTCCCAGTCCTAAGGCACCATTTGTTCTGGCTTCATATGGTTCATAGCTAAATTTCAAGTGCCAAGAATCCTCCCAAAGTTGTAAACTACTACTAGGTGCGGGAAGACGTACCCCTAGTAGTCCCACGTTCACTCTGGGCCGTCTAGGTATCCCCAACGGCATTGGCTGCAACCTCAGTGTCGCAGGAACCCACCGAATAATCCCTTCGCCCGATCCTATTGAACACCCCCCCATGCTGGACCAAAGGGGATTTACCAATGGGGTTTCCATACATGGGGGTGCCCCCAAAATAGATGGTTTAATGGAAACTCCTCCATCTATAAATGGATGATTTGAGGGTACCCCCATGACTTTCAAAACCCCTATGACAGTAATTTTTTTGGGGCAGCTGGGATTATTTGGATTGCACGGTCAAAAACCATGAAACTGTCCCGACGATTTCGCAGCAAACCTCCAGCTGAGATCCCCAACATCACCGCTGCCCCCGCGGGTCACAGGGTGGCACCGGACCGGCCCGGGACCACCGCAACCCGTTTTCGTCCCCGACTTCACAAAGCGGTCGGCGCAGCAGAGTGGTTTCCCCATGATTCATGGGGGGCTTTCAGGTGACCGATTGAAAAGGATTGACGTCATTGTGGGGGCATATCCCAAAATCCCTAATTTGAAGTTTTTAGAACATCATCTTCCCATATCTTCCCCACTATTTGATGTTCATAACATCTCATAAACTGAGGTATATACCATCTCCGGACATCGCCCTGTGGGTTGTTTGGAAAGTCATATCCAGGCCATGACATAATTCACTTGGACTTCAAAATAGCTATGACAAGTTGCCATTTCTTACAGGCAAATCATCAAACTAATGGGCAGGTTTTTTCGTGGCTATGTGAAATGATCAGTACCCTGAAAGTGCCAACACAACAATTCACCTTTGGTATAGTCCTTGAAGGTTGTCGCACAAGAGTCTTGATGTGAGACCTGCAAAATAGGCTACTTGTACCCCAAAGTCCCATGATTTCTGCCATAAATATCATGCATTGAGGCACAGCATGGCAACATGCCCATGTTCAGACGCCCAAATGAATCACATCGCTTAGTCCCCGTATCTTTGCTACCAACGAACTGAACAGCTATAAGTTGCACTTCCGCACCTTCAAATAACTTGTGTTTACGCAGCGCTGGACCACACAGTCTCGGGGTGGAGTCCAAATTGAAAAAATCTGCCGAATCATGTGCTAAACCTCATGAGAAACCCCCATAGTTTGCAATCTTCAAGACATCCAGTGCTGAAATTTGGTATCATTCATGATGGATTTTATCACAGTACCACTTTAAATTCGTTCTCTCATACCTTGTGGAAGAAGATTAGTGAGCTGTTTCCTAAATAGGGCTACCCCAAATCATCCCCCAACCATTTTACTATCGAAACAACCATGAGTTTAGGCTGCTGAACTTGCCCCTCAACATCCCCAGGCTCCCCCCCTCAAACACCCAACGCTCCCCGCGCCGCTCGTTCGCGCCCCGCCTTGTAGATTTGGAGGGTCCGCTCTCGGACCTGTCAACCCAAAGATGAGCGTCAAGCCATGGGTTTGTCGAACGGGGGATACTCAAAAGTTCTGGTCATCAACAGTGAAAACTGGATTTTCAAGCCATGGCTCATGGTTGATGAAGTAAACTAATTTTTTAGACAACCCCTAAAAAAGCAGTGGTGACCAGGAAAAAATGAAAGATCATCCAAGAAAATGTGGAAAAAATCTATGAGCAGCGTCATGAATGATCCCCAATTTATAAGGATCCAAAGAAAAAATGGACCAACTGAGTTGTTGATGGTTTTTGCGTTCATAAGTGTTCATATGAAAGACCCACGAAATCAGGGGTTGACTTCTTGTTTTTTGACGATCAATACCCCGGTATCCTTATATGTTGTTCATTAGACCTCTATGTTTTTGATCGCCTTCCTATTCTTGTTGGTTCAACCCCCATTCCCGAACCTCCCCAAATGTTTGATGTTTAACTCATGTTTGATCCTTATGTTCAAAAAAAGGCCAAAAAATGTTCCTTAACTGTTTTTCCCAGCATTTTAAGCACATTTTGAACTATTTTCCCTCATTTTTGGGAAAACATGTTTTCCAACCATTTCAACCCACATTTTGAACTTAACCCCATTTTGTGGATTTGACCCTCATTTTTGGATGGTGAAGCTTGGAGAAAATCCATGGTACCCTCTGGTAAACTAACGTAGCTATTGAAAATGGCCATAGAAATAGTGAGTTTTCCCATTAATAACATGGTGGATCTTTCCATGGCTATGTTAATCATTACCAGAGGGTAAAATCCACCATTTTCCTATATAGTTTTCCTATGATTTTCCCATTAAAACCACCCATTTTCCTATGGTAAACCACCGAAAAGTCCGCCTGGCCATCGCAGCAGTCCGCCAAGTTCACCTTGTCGTTGCCCACCACCGTGCCATCCTCCAGGGCCACCTCGCCGACGATGGGATGACTAGAGAACTATGTTTGGATAAAGATATGGGTATGGGTCAATACCTATAGATACCACTTTTAGTGGGATGAACATCCATAAATCCCAGCTATTTTGATGTGAACTACAGGGGTACAAGGTTTTGACCCATCCCCATATGTTTGGGTGTGTCTGAAAATAGTGTACCCCTAAACCCAATGGTTTTGCTGATCATTATCCCTATTAATTGGCTATTTCATTGGGAATATACCCTATTTTCAGACAAACCCATATGCTTTTGTTTAAAAAGAAAACACTAGCTTGGGAAAATCATATCACATCATATCTATATGAGTTCCTATTAGTTGGGGTGAAATGATGTTTAGTTAGCCAATAGGGGAAGTCATAGAAAAGAAGCTTGCCATCAAAAATAGATCGAGTTGAGGAACTTAGTCAAGATCAAGATTACCCTCTGGTAATTTAACATAGCTATTGAACATGATCATTTATATCCATTTATAGTGGATTTACCCATTAAAAATGGTGATTTTCCATAGCTATGTTAGTTCACCAGAGGGTACCAATCATCAACTTTGGTGATCAAACAGGTATATCCCGATGAGGCGGTCAGCCCCGGGTGACATCGGTTGCCACGAGAATGGAACGCCCTTCCAATTTTCAACAGCCCAGCGTTTTATAATCGGTGGTTGAGACTAGATATGTAGATATATATTTTTTCTGGATGTATGAAAATGTGTTCAAAATGTATATTTCAATGATTTCAATGTATAAAATATCTACATATTTTGTGGATTTTTGTGGTACAGTATGTGTTCCAGATGTATGAAAAGAAGGTGATTCATGGAAAATGATCCAAACATCAAACCTGGGCCCCAAATATGTCTATTGAGAAAGAGAGAGAGAGAGAGAGCAACCCCAAAAACGTATGCAAAGGGACAGTTTTATTACAGCAACCTTAAATAAAAAAGGAAAAAGAAAATCCCATTAGAATCGAATAAAATACATTTTACATGCGTTTTCTACATAGGTGTGTCTGAAAACCCCCATTTATGACTTTCCATGGCCCTGTTTGATTGCCGGAGGATTCAGCCCACCTGAAGCCAGCAGAACTTCGCCTGAAAGTGGACCTGGGAGACACAGCTCAGCAATTCACATTGGCTTGGCCGAAAAATTGACGAAAAACAAGGCTTCAATCATCAAAGTTGTGATTTCACCATCAAAAATTGTGATTGCACCATCAAAAGTTGAGATTAGTCAGTGAAAACAAGGATATAACTACAACTCATTTTAGGATATTTGAGGTGTCCCAAATATAGGCTAAACCCCAATGTACGGCAATTTTAAGAGGAACATGATGATTACCCAACCACTGGACTTGGGGGTACCCAATTTTGACACTTTTTCCATCTGTTCCCCATATCAGTGGATGAAGTGTGCAATTCTTGCTGAGTTGCCCCGAAAGGTCAATGGCGCCACATACTGATACTGTTGGAACTGCTGAAGACCTGGACCTTTAAAAAAACACCAAGAACTCTAAGCCAAACTCTAAGTCTGTCTCCATGAAAAGATCATAGCTACGGCGACTTCGGATCACAGCACTTCCCTTTGATCCCCTGGCCCGTTCCCCCCTGGCCGGTTCCCCCGTGGTCGGGTCAAGCCTGTTGCCCCACACGGCACAAGGCCGTGGTCACCTTGATGGGTTCGTTCCACCTCGGTGACCATTGCCATTTTCTTCGCCCGAGCGGAGGCCAGGCGGGTTTCACACTGGTCAGAATCATTCAGAAATCCGGGATCTTTGATGTATAAAATAGACCGGGATGTTATAACATGTTATAACATGTTATAACATGATAATATACATTATATATCTCATTGGATAATAATATGATAAATATATGATCAATATATGTTTCATTCATGTGTATTATCAATCATATTTATCATATGTTTATTGATCAATATTATCAATGATATCATGTTGATTATTAAATATATTATTAATATATTATCAATCATGATAATGAACATGATATGACAGTGTGTCAAAACCAATAGTACCCCTTTTTTGTTCACATCAAAATAGCTTGGATTTATGGATGTTCATCCCACTAAAAATTGTATTACCCTCTGGTAAATTAACATAGACCCTGGCAGATAGGGGTTGGAAGACTAGTTTCCATTATAAATTGGTGATTTTCAGGGTCTATGTTTATTTACCAGAGGGTAATAGGTATTGATCCATACCCATATCATTGATTGCTTGGTTGACTGATGGGTTGCCTGGGCACCCCTTCAAGGCCCCGGCTCGGCTCGGCCACGATGCACCGTGGCTGGGGAAGTGGAGACACACTGCCAACGCGAACGCGGAACGCGGAGCCGGAAGAATCAAAGTTGAGACCCAAATAGAACTGTGGATGGCCTGTTGTGTGTGCTATTATTAAACATTGACTGATATCAATTATATGTAAATTATATGTAAATTATAAATTAAAATAATGAATGTTACAGCATAGATGTATAAACACACAGACTTTCAGTAGATGAATTGCAGCTTTAAAAAAATGCTCTCCACGCCTTAGCACCTTTCTTCCAGGACACCACCAGACTTTTGTACCTCCGGCACATGAAGGCATACATCCATCACCATCTCCATCATGATAATAGTAATAGTAATTAATAGTTGATAGCACATGATAACACATCATAATGCTAATGGTAGTGGTGAAAGCTATCGTGATGATAATCATCATCATCATCATCATCATAATCATCATCATGATCATCATCACCATCACCATCATTATCATCACCACCATCATCTGTGCACTGTGCCGTGGCAGCCACCCCGGGCCACCCCGTCGCTCGGGGCTGCACTCCTTTGGTACATTGCTGGCTTCCAAGACCATGATGCGAAAATCTGCCTGCACCTGGGTGATGCTATGACTGCGTGGAAAAAAATGGAATTGGAAGAGCTCCAATGAAGGTAGAAAAAGAATCAACCCTACAGGTTTGTCTGAATGTTAATGCAATCTACATCTTTCTTGCTTTGTTTCTTCACGGATTGATATACGATGTAATCCTAAGTGGATTAAATTGTTGGCTCTCAAAATCTGATGTTGGAACTGTGCAAATACAATTTTGTATATGTTTATCATGTTTCTTGTATTTTTAAACAGCATAATCTAACTTATTTGAAAAATAGTACACCTGAAAAACTATAAGTATAAATAGGGATATCTATCTATCTATCTATCTATCTATCTATCTATCTTTCTTATCATCTATCTATATCTATCTATATCTATCTATATCTATCTATATCTATCTATATCTATCTATATCTATCTATATCTATCTATATCTATCTATATCTATCTATATCTATCTATATCTATCTATAT
>Ga0126342_10015983_pt1 | contig 13106 bp, 10 predicted proteins | sample Cyp1metagenome_FD_92528 | JGI IMG/M metagenome (GOLD analysis project Ga0126342, IMG submission 92528) | Coral microbial communities from Lord Howe Island, Old Settlement Bay, Australia - Cyphastrea 1 metagenome | ecosystem: Host-associated > Invertebrates > Cnidaria > Coral ... | reverse complement strand
GCCTACTTCCCAAACATCTTGGGCTGAGATTGGTTAAAAGATCCTTCCAGTCTCTAGTCTTTGGGGCCTACTTCCCAAACATCCCTTAGCATGAAGCATCCCTGGAGCATGACTGTGGATTATTGATATGATGATTCAATGAGAATTATGGGTTGTTTTTTTTTTGCATTCCCTTGCGCGAAAGTTCCATTGATGAAAGATCGCCAGTCAACAGTTGGGGGACCATGCGGCGTGCCAATTCGCGCATTCGATGAAATTGCGTGCGCATGTTGCTTGTGGATTGTACGACGAGGACCCCCAGAACAAGTAACTGACCGACAACAGATTGAAACCAGCGAAATCAATTTTCCAAGCCAACGCACTTCAGGAAGGTTTTTGGCAGCCCGGTCGAATGCCATTTTAACTGCATGCAGTCAGTGGTTCTTTTGGATTGTCAGGATCTCAGTAATCCAAACCAGAGGAAACATGCGCAGTAATCCAAACCAGAGGAAACATGCGCCGTCATGAACTTGGCATTGCCACAAATCGTTTTTGTGGATAACCTGTACGGACTAGAGTTTCCCAACCCCGGACATACCCTTTCAGTTTGTTCGCAACGACGCTTCATAGCGAATCGATCAACGAAACCGAGGATCATTGGATCGGTGGATCGCTGTAACCTCTGCGAACCAAACCGTTAGATTTGTCAACGCCTCACACGAAAAGCCGCGGAAGATACAAAGGTTTCTCTGCTTCAGAGGTCTAAGCCACTGGTCAAGTTTTGGGATTTGATTTTCGTGTTGTTGACGTTTGTTTTTTCTCATCAGATGGGCGGGCACGGAAATCAGGAATAAGGTGCTCACATGAGTTGCAACGGTCGCAACAGTTCGCTTCATTGCTACAGTCAAGGGTCAAAATCGTAGCGATTCTTTGCTTTTGAGTCCATACCATTGGGCGAAACTCTTCTCAGATGGGCGGGCACGGAAATCAGGAATAAGGTGCTCACATGAGTTGCAACGGTCGCAACAGTTCGCTTCATTGCTACAGTCAAGGGTCAAAGTCGTAGCGATTCTTTGCTTTTGAGTCCATACCATTGGGCGAAACTCTTCAGAGGGATCGTAGCGATTGTGGCTGTGCCTATGAGATTTGCAATGATTTGTTGAGTCGTTTTAGAGGTTTTTGTGGGTCAAATCCATGTATTTCCGTTGGGTTCTTGGTTGACCATATTATATATTTGCTGAGGTTGTTCCAGCATATTTAGCTTACATGGGGGAAACGTCCCTTTGGTCATTCCTCTTACATACCTCTTTTGGATGGGAGGGAGGTTCATCTTCTTTATTTGATGGTTCAGGATGAAGAAGGGGCGCGGTGGCGCAGGGAGTTGCGCACTTCATGTTATGGTCAATGATGGCTCTGGGTCCTGCGTTTGACAACTCATGAATCAGGGGTCGTTCGGGGGTCGTTCGGTTGTATTTTCAGCACTTGCTTTCATTTGTGTTCTTTGTTTGTTCCTTCTTTTGTCTTCTTCGTTTTTTTCTCACAGACTGTCACTTCTTCTCTTAATTTTTTCCGTTGTTCACTCCGTCTTTCTCCTTCTCAAATCAAACCAAACCATTCTGGCAGAATGATTGTTTGTAATGCAAAGTAATGCTGGCAGAAGAGTCGTCTGCAGTGCGAGGGGTGGGTTCTCTCGTGTTTGTTATGCTGGTACTTTGTATCCTTCAAATGAAGGCAACTCCCTTGTGTTTAGATGGATTGCTGTGACCCTGCTGTGACCCGGTCGTGGCGACTTTTTCCGCAAGCGGTTTATCAACATTCAAAAAATTGTTCCGACCTCATCCCTCGACTGTACGTATTTCACTGTTCGCAATTTTGCGCTGTAGACCCTTCTAGATCCGATACCTTTCACATTTCAACAAAATAAAAAAAAACAAAATTCTGGTATTACCAAGAGGCCGTAATGAAACAAAACAAACTGCGGGCTGAACGGCGTTTTATTAAACCAATCAAATCAATGATGATAGTGTGGGGCAAGCCGTTACTTGACACATATTGAAATTATGGTAGCATGACCTCGGCGAAATTGACGACCGTAAGCCCAACGATAGACATCGGCGACAGCAATGCCGAGTGACAACTTCCGCACCTTGTACAAACACATCACCCTTTTAGACAATTGTTGGCCTATGCGGCACGCGGAAAAAACTTGAAACATCTTGAGCACGTGAGAGCGATGCTGAGCAATCTTGAGGAACCGGGGGTATTTGTTGAGCATTCGTCAACACGTTCAGAAAAATTGGCAGTTTTTTCGGGCCAACGTACGTCATCTCGAACCATTTTTCTTCGGGCAAATTTGGGTCATTTCGAACAATTCTGAACAATTTTTGGGAAGACGATATGGTATTGTCGGCTTTGGTCAGTTTTCAACCTGTCCCCAGGCTGCTTTGAAACAATTTACTTTCGTTGAAACAAGTGCCTGAATATGCCTCGATGGAAACACCACGGATCAACAAAATCAGTGCAGATTTCATGCCCGCTGTGCGCAAATTTTTCATGCATCATCATTTGAAAATTTGCACTGGTAGTTGCGTTCACTTCCACATTGTTGGTTTCATCGTAGTCTGCTTGCACGTAGGTTCGGCTTTCTTTTTTTGGTACACACATTCCATATGTTCGTTTTCAAATTTTGCCAGGTTGATTTATTTTCTGTAGCTAGGCCCGTCCCATGTCTCGAGAGTATCGTGCTATTGTGGGTTGAAAACTGAGCAGACACCAGATTTCCCACTTGAAGGGTATCCGAAGAGACGAAGGGGCAAGGATGGAAAAAAAAGGCAAAAAGTGAACAGGAAAGCAAAGGCAAGGGCAACGTGGGGCCTGCTGCGCCACAGAAGACTTTGCAATTTTTGCGGTAGACCAGGGCCCATTGCCAAAACTTGTCCAGAACGAGCGGGTTCAAGACCGAACAGTACAGCTTCAGCTCCGAAGCAAAAGTCGTCCTAACGCCCGGTTGTTTCTCAAAACCACCATTTTTAGGCGTGTATCACTAACAGAATGGTTGTTTCGTGGACCAACACTTCAATCAGTTCATGAGGCAGGTCCTGCATGGTTCCATTCTTCAGAGTTCAGGGTTATCACCCGGGACCACTAAATTTTCAGTTTCCTATTCTTTAGACACCAATTGTGTGTTTCCAAAAAACGAAGTTCCATTTTTTAGAGCTCACTGGTTCAATGACATCAAGGGGTAACATGTTTTTACATAATTTTACGGTTTCTCTTTTTACAATTTTTAAGGAAAAAATGAGGGAACACTATGAAATTAAACAGTTTTCAAGCCAATCACCGGCTCGTCCATTTTGTAGACATGCCTCTGTTTGTAGGACCGTCGGAGGTTCCATTTTATACAGATGGGGGTTCCATTCTATAGAGATTGTTATGATATGCTAGTCCAGGCCCTCCATTCTATAGGCCCTCCATTCTATAGAGCTTAGGGTTCCATGCTATAAATGTCCCACTTCTAGCCCGCCCCGGGCCTCTAAAGAATCGGCCCGCCCACCTTTTTTTTTATTACTTAATTTTATTTATTTATTTATTTCCACATACTTGCGAATAGATGTCCGAATGCCCGGCAGGACATAAAACCGAGTACATTTTGTCCATACAATTAAATCATATTAGATCATTGCGCCCAAACATGCGCAACACTTTTCGATTTGCAGGACGAACATCGGCCAAAATTGACGATTTGAGGGCTTTGGTGATTGAAGAGTTTTTGCTGCGGCAACAAGCTTGTGGATGGAATATGCCTTGGAGTTTTTGTGTGTGTGCGTGTGTGTGGGTGATTTTTTTCCTCCTCAATTCTAGAGTTGGGATCTTAGTTGCCAATGTTTTGTTTCACCCACCTACAACCTTGTGCCTCAAATGGACAGCCTCACCGCACACACGCGGAAAGTGCAGCAGAACGCATTGCCACGGAGGGCGTGTTGGTATTGCACAATGACTTGGGTCGTTGATGTCCTGTGTAGTGGTACGAAAACAAATGTGGTTTGGAAGAACTAGGTTCCCTACCAGCGGCATAGCGGCAACAAAGTGGTTTACGAATTAATTCTGAGATTAGTTGGCGGAATTTGCTGGCCAGAAACGTTACGCAAAGGATTTCCTTGGTTGTAAATTGTGCCTCCCGCACCATTTTTATTGAAGGGTTTCAGCCAGCAGTGAAAACCTTGCTGCCTGTACAAAATGCTGGCCAGACGGGGATCTGGGGGTTTGGAAAAAACCTCTGTGCGAACTGGAACCGCAAGTGGCAATGCCAAATTTCTGATACAATTCGGGCGTCATATGTTTTTCAACTGCCGTTGGGTGTAAGCATCCGTTTTGGCACCTCGTCCAGTATCTGGTCCGATCTGGTCCGGTACGTGGCCAAAAATCGTTGTAGTTGCTTGTAGTTGTCTCGAGTTAAACTCGTTTCTTGCTCCCTGCTTTAAACGACCGAAGGTAACATTGCGATATGATTTCAAATGATGATACTGGAAAAAATAAGTTTCTTAAAAAAAAACTAGTGCCTGGAAAAAATATAGATTTACTGGAATAATAATTTGAGGTTCCCCTGATCCTTTGGTCGCCTGGTCCTCTGGTCCCCTGGTCCTGTGGTCCTCCCCCTGGTCCTCTGGTCCCCTGGTCCTGGTCCCTGGTCGTCTGGTCCTTTGGTTCTCTGGTCCTCACATCCCTGGGTCCTATTGATCCCTTGGTCCCTTACCCTCCTCATCCTGGTCTTTTACCCTTCTGATCGTTTGATCACCCTTGAATAGGCCACAAACTAACTCTCAATAAAATCCATACCAGCCGTCCTAAATAAACATCCCAAAACGCAATGAAAAAAATACAAAAAAAAATTAAACCGCAATCAAACAATACCAAACCAACCACAAGTTCGGCACTAATCTCTTCCTCCTAATACTAAACGCCCCCTCCTATTACTAAACACGGCAGGTAGTTTTTAGTATTAGGGGGGTATTTATTATTCGGGAACCAAAGTCGCATTCATGTTATTCTGTAATTATATAGGAGGAAGGGATTATTAATCATATAAGAATATTTATAATTAGATACGTGTATGTAATCAATTATACATGTATATGTAATAATCATGAGGGTTTCATGTGTTGACAGTAGGAGTTTCATCAGGCAGATAATTAGAATCAGTAATTATCCAGCATCCAGCGGGTCAGGCCCACAGACAGGCAGCCTCCATTGCTTGTTGGTTCAACCAACCAGGAAGTACAGTGGCTGGAGTCTAGAGCTTTCTTTTAACTTCCTAAAATTAAGGGAGGCCCTCAACACAGGTGTTTATGGGATCTTCAAAATTCAGGACTCCAACCAGCTCAGAAAGATCTTGCAGACAGCAAGGCAGAGGGGTGGCTTTCAGACAACCAGACAGTTTCGTGTCAGCAAAACATTGATCAGCTAGGGCAGCCAGGCAGCTTGGATTCAGGGATTGGGATTAGCCCCCTAATAATAAACACCCCGGGGCTGACTAGTTTTTAGTATTAGGGGGGAAAACTCACAAATGGCAGCTTGATAACTGTTTTCTAAAGGGGGCCAATTAAAAGTCAAATTGGCCAATCTGAAATTTTCAACAAGTGGAGATGGACACTAGTTTTTAATATTTGGGCCGGGTTTAGTAAAAGGAGGAAGGGATTACATAACACAACCGTAAACATAAAGAAACACCAAAACAACTATAAATATACTCAAATTAATTTTGAAACCCAAATAAGCAATACAACTAAGCCTTAAACCAGCACTACACACACCCGTGCGCTACATAACAAACACCGAAATAAATTTTAAAATTGCCCCCAAAGATCACCATACAACGTTGAAAATTAGATCCTAAAACGAAGTGCCGGGCATCTGAGGAGGCCCCCGCTGTTGTCGCTTCTAAAACATTTTACAGGGGGACCACAAAACGCTGAAAAACGAAACTTTAGCATCAGGAGCAATTTCATCATTATCATCATCATCATGAGAACGTACAGCAGCGTAGCATGACGTATGTGTGCAAGTGCATGAGAACGTACAGCAGCGTGGCATGACGTATGTGTGCAAATGCATGAGAACGTACAGTGGCGTAGCATGACATATGTGTGCAAATGCATGAGAACGTACAGCTGCGTAGCATGTTGTATGTGTGCAAGTGCATGAGAACGTACAGCAGCGTAGCATGACGTATGTGTGTAAGTGCATGAGAACGTACAGCAGCGTAGCATATCGTAGCATGACGTATGTGTGCAAACGCATGAGAACGTACAGCAGCGCAGCATGACGTATGTGTGCAAGTGCATGAGAACGTACAGCGGCGTAGCATGACGTATGTGTGCAAGTGCATGAGAACGTACAGCAGCGTAGCATGACGTATGTGTGCGAGTGCATGAGAACGTACAGTGGCGTAGCATGACGTATGTGTGCAAGTGCATGAGAACGTATAGCCAATGACGCTATTATCCCCCTCCACCCCACCCCACCCCACCCCCCCTCGTCTATGATGTTGTTTTTAGTGTAATGAGTAATGTCAAAAACTGACAACAGCGGGGTCCTCCTCAGATGCCCGGCGCCTGAAACAACCTGAAGGAAACACCAAACCAGCACTAAATTCACATTTCAACAACTTGAAATCGACACCGAACAAACACCAAACCAACCCAAAACCAACATTATAGCACAAACCGACGTAAACAAAACAAAACCATTAAAGGAAACCTAAAACAACCAAATCTAAAACGTAAAACAATTAAAAACGTACGCGGCCAAACCAACTTGACAGAAAACCCGAAATCAACAAAAAGTAATCCCCAAATACACCCTAACCAAGCTGAAATATATCCTATAACTAACGCCTGGCAGTATGTTGCAAATAGCACGAAATACTGCAGATCATATCCGGTGTAGTACAAATACTGGTTCCAAGATGCTGCGGGCACGGTGCAAACAAGGGATTCAAGGCCAAAACGATTTGCAAATTGCATAAATACTTTCCCACAACCTAGAAACAAATTTAGTGCAAATAAGAGTTTTCAACTGCAAACAAAACTCATAGATTCAAGGCCAAAACGTTTTAAATATTTTTAAATGTCATGTAAAGTCCATGTTTAAGTGCCTAAACCTTGCAAATATTGTGCTAAAGGGAGATTTCATGTCAGTTGAAAAAAGGCGCAAAGTACAGATTTCAATTTTTCTTCCAGCGTTTGAAGGGTTTGTCCCAATGTGGAGAGTAGGGATGAACCATATTTTTTTTCCAGTAGTCAACGTTCTTGCGAAACTTGACCTGAACCGTAGCAACTGGTTTCATGGTGTTTCAAGTGTTTGCCATTGACATCCGGTTGGCGCTTGGAATGTCGCACCTTTAAGCATTGTATTCAATCGGTTGATTAAGTGTTTGTTTGAATTTGATACGAATGTGGCGTTGGCATTTCACTTGCGATTTCAGGTTTTTGCCATTTGTGTGGGACGCCTGTAGCTTTGAACCGTTAAAATTTCATTTCATGGGGCGGGCATCGATGCTTCGTTTCCGGCACTGGTGAACTGCAACCAAATGATCATGCACAGGTCACGGTCAAGCGTATGCATACAATGATTGCGTGCAAGACCTTTGCCCCTCGAAGAACTTGAAATGAAACCGGGCAGCCAGCCCTATCAGAAACAAACTAACTCGCAAAAAGAACTGGCTCAAGGACTTTTCCTAGTGTCATCCGGGTTGTGACACTGGAGATTGTGATCACAACGTGATACAATCGAACGCCCTATGTTCCCCATCCATCTAGTAGTTGCTTTATCCGAATGACAGAGCAAGTTACCTCACGGGCACATTCGGTGACATGGGCAGCTGATCCTGCGTATTTGTGCTGCCCTATCGCACGAAATTGCCAAAACCATGGGGAGCGGTGCGCTCGGGAAGCTCAGCGAGGCTGTTTTTTTTTTGCATGTGTGTGTGTGTGCGTGTGCTGTTGCGTGTGGAAGAGGTTGCAACCATTGCAGACGGCAGGCAGACGGTCCACATTGGAAGGGCTGAAATATTTGCAGTCATCATCATTAGCAGCACCTCGTTCATTTCGTAGCCAGGTAATTTTTGATTTCGTCCTTCTTTCAATCAAAACATACGTTATTTCAATTCTTTGCCAACAATCCGTGTCCAAAAGGTGAGTGCCACCTAATTGATTTTGCCTGAAGGGAATGTGACACTGGTATATTGTCCTCATTCGCTTGCAAAGCCGAAATTCCGCTGTAGAAATAGCTATGGTTAAACGATGTTCAACGGCGTTATTCATGTTATTCTATATTCGGGTACCCGCAGGCATTCCTCGCCTTCTGCCGCGCCAGGCTTCGGCCGAGGAGGTGTCCGCAGTCTACAAAGACTTGCCGCCCGAAGCGCAGGCGAACCTGAAGGAGGCCCTTGCAGCGTTGCACAAGGCGTGGAACCGTTGAGCATATGGTTGGTGACCAGTAGGAGAATGGGGACAGATGACGCACGAACCCAACAGGATCCTTTTTCAAACCAACCCGGGAATTGAAACAGTCAAAACTGTTGGTGAATTCGTTTTGCGTTTTTTTTCCTTCTTCCTCCCTGCGCACAGGGATAGTGATCCAAAAACAGTTTGTGTGTAGCACGGCAAGAAAATACCAACCGGAGAATGTGAATGGTGCGAGGACGCGGCGCCTCAAGAATCCTCAAGACCCTGCCTTTGCTATCAATTTCTTGTGAAATTTACAATTTTGTGTCCCAAGTGCCTTTGTGTAGTATGTGTCGGGATGCTATTTTTGTGCAGTGATTTTCTGAACACCTTTCATGTCAAGCAGTTGCCCGGATTTTTGTCAACGAAAAAATGATGGCATGGATGGATGACCCGGATTTAGGGGATGCAGTTTGATGGCAGCACGGGGCACATCGGGACTCTGTCTGCTACGCAGTTTTTAGCTGTATCAGTGCATGCTATACCTTTTTAAAGGGGTCTGTCAGCATTGATGCGCGTCGATGTGTCAAAGCATGTGTCGGCACTTTTTTTGCTACCGAGTATGTAGGCACAATGTAGGCACATATGCCAGGCATGTGACTACATGGTGGCTAAGGAACTTGAGCGCATGGCAGTATATGGCAGTATATGGCAGTATATGGCAGTATATGGCAGTCTATGGCAGTCTATGGCAGTCTATGGCAGTATATGGCAGCCTATGGCAGTCTATGGCAAAAATGGCAGTGTGCATGTAGAGTCAATAGATATGTGAAGGTGCATGGCAAAACCATGATAATCAAAATGTCGAAGAAAACACGCCACCGGATGGCATCAAAATGTTTCCGGTATGTGAGGCACCTCGTTTATAGTGTCAGCAAATGTGTCGGCAAAGTGTGTGTCAGTTAATGCAGCATCACCACCTCTTCAAGGCTACCTTTCACGGGGGCTATACCAAAATGATCCAAAATGTAGGATACATTTTTTGGAACCAACCCTTAAATTATCTTAAATTGCCTTAAATGTAAAATTGGTCCCTGAATCCCCCAGGTGGCATTTCTGTGGGGACGGTGGCGCCCCTCAAATAAAAACAAATTGAACAACTTACCTTCGGAATTTCCTCTAAGAAATGCGACGGCTCGGGTTGTCCCTAAGAATAGTTTCTGTGGGAAAACAATGGTTTTTCTACATGGCTGACCCGGTTTCCACTTTTTTGGAAGGGCATCTTGGGTCATGATGTTTTAGAGAGTGCGTTTTGAGAGGCAATGGGCATGCTTTTTGAATTTTGGAAATCTGTTAAAACTGCCGTTGTGCGCCGGCCATCGCTTATATCCCACATGAGTCAGACAAACATTTGGATTCTTTTGGTGTTTTAATGGTTGGTGACATCTACGTGGCTAACACGGATTCCCCATTATTTACAGAATTGCCGTTGTATTAGTATTTTGTGTTGTTTTGTAGTTGGTTGCCTGGCCATGATTTCTGCAGAGGGTGTCAGGCCCCTACGCATCCAATTTCTCGACTTGTTAGATGTGCCATTTCAATGGTTCAAGGTAGACTGCAGTTTTTTTTGTTTAACGAATAGGGAGTCTGTGTGAACAGGCGAATTCCCAATGTATCTTACATTTGGGTATGGTCGCGCCCCACTAAAAAGGTAGTGATAATGCACCGGTACATGGTGGCATGTGTTTCACTGAACGTGTGACACGGTTTTGATTGCCAAGATCATGCCATCACGTGACCTGAGAGGTCAAAATTTTAAATCGGGGACGGATTGAGGTGATATTTTTTTGGGGGGGTCCAGCCGCTTTGATTTGTGCGTCGTCAATTTCGTCGCTTCATCCCTGATGGTCACGATCCGCCAAAATTATACTACGAATCCTGCAGCCTTTCTCGGCCTCCCAGGTCGCAACAGTTGCTGTTTTTCACATGTCGGGTGCGATAAGGTGCCACATTTCCCCCCGATAAACAATGTCTTCATTTTTGCCGGCTTATTTCATATCAATTTATACAAGTTCATTATGACCATTGGAGTGTTCACAATTTGTAGTTGATGAATGCCGACGTTAAACGGGATTTTGTGCAAGTAAAATATGCACACAACATCTGCTTTTACATGCTTTTACCAATATATTGAATTCATCATTTTTAGCCTACATAGGCATTTCCGGGCACCGCAGGGCAACGGCTTGTCGATTCGCTCCATGATTTCGGGTTCCGTCGCCGCCGTCTTTGAGGCCGCGAGTGTGGCTTTGGCTGCAAGTGGGATGCTCATTTCGGGATGGTGGGTTTAACGGTCGTTTTCAAAGAATAATTTTGGACATGTACCCTCTGGTAAATTAACAAAAAACTATGGAAAAATCCACCATTTTTCCATGGGAAAACTCACTATTTCTATGGCCATGTTCAATAGCCATGTTAAATTACCAGAGGGTAAATTGTGTAATGCCAAGTTCGTATCAATAACCCCCCTTCCCCCCAGAAGGTTTAGATCCATGAGAAGGTTGTCACACCCAAATAATGAGCAACAAGAAAAATGGAATTCACGGGACATTTTAAAATCTAAAGGATAAGTAAGGATGTCAGTTGAAATCAATTTATGGCCAGGGGGGCTGAAGGTGTTTTTTAATTGGGGGTGCGCAGGTGCATTCTTTAGGGAGTCAACCAGTCTAGGGTACCTTTTGTGAGCTTTTCCAAATGCATTTTTTAACAAGAACAAATTAAAGGAACATGCATATTTTTGTATCACAATTTTCGTTTTTCCCTAGAATTTGGGGATTGTGTGCCTGGAATCTCTTCAGTATATGTGATCATAACTATAAAGCCGTTCCTCCATTGATTTGGAACCACCAAGTCAGAAGCATCAGAACCAAATCACTTTCTCACCACAAAAAGAATCAAAAAGAACCAGGATTTTCCAGAAGGGTGTGGGTTTAATAGGGGGTGACCACGGTGGCCGCCCATGATCATTAGTAGGGAGGGACCAACTCAAAGTAGTATTGCCGAACATTTTTTTGATTATGGGTGTTGATTAATTCATCCGGGCCGCTTATTAATATGAAATTGACATTATAGGTTTATTTGTCCTAGCCTTGTCACTTATCGGAGGGTATGGTGATTTCAAAAACTGTGAAATGGAAAAAAACTTATTCAAAATGATGTCAAATGACGCGAAAACCAGTCTGACTCATTTTTTAAAGGTGGACCCCCGAAAAAGACTTCAGTTTTAACAATGTTTTTCCAACCATGTTTGAGCGTCTCTTGGAAGATTCCTTTGCCAGAGAAAAATGTAAGGTGGGTTCGGTTAGGTATCCCAAAACCTTGGTATGTACAGGTCGGTTTCACAAAAAACATCCATCCAACAACAAAACACCAAATGACATCTAAACGCCGCAATGTTCCATTTTGCCGGCATTACCGGGCGACTTGACAGAAGATGATTCAGCATGATGTCAAACTATGTCAAAACCTTTGATTCAAGATATTTCAATGTTGACTCCTGAAAAAGGCATCAATTTTAAGCATGTTTGAGCGTCTCTTGGGAAGACTCCTTTGCCAGAGGAAAATGTAAGCTGGGTTCGGCTGGGTGTCCCAAAACCTTGATATTTACAGGTCGAATTGCGCATAAACAAGAATTCAAAACAAAAAACACATGACATCCAAACGCAGCAATGCCCTATCTTGCCGCCATTATTGCGTCAGTCGATAGAAGATGATTCAAAATGAGGTCAAACAATGTAAAGACCTTGCAACTTGATTCAATATGTTTCAATGTTGGTAAGTAACACACGCGTGAAAAAAGTAGACATTGTTTTTTTGGGCAAGTGTTGTTTGATAGTGTTTGGACATGTTTGGACGATTATTGTGATACAGTATGCATGTTTATCACTGCACATGAGAGTACGTGATAATTTTTTTTCATGTTTTTCAATTTCCGGATTGGATAAAATGCGTAATTGCTAAGCCACTGCGTTGGATGCGCTTCTATTTTTTTTGATGTTTGTCAACATGCACTTTCCTAACTTACATTTTTTCCTGGGTTTGAACAAATGCTACCAGACAAATGCATAAAAATGGTAACATTGATGTTTTGGGTGACCCAGAAAATTGTAAGATTACAATTCCCACCCTGCCCAGAAAATGTCATATTACTAAATTTACTGCATCACCCCGCTTACAGGATCTAACAGGTAGGGATATTTTCTACACCTGGTGTACACTACCTGGCACCAACTGGCGGTTGCTTTGCAAACTTCGCCACTTCAATCGCGGCCATGGCCGTGGTGCCCAGATTGTATTTCAAATCGATTTCGATACAACCGCCTTCAAAAATTAAAAACTGTTTGCCTGAACACAGCGGTGGAAAAACAAGTGCGATTTTGGCAAATAAAATAATCAGACGAAAAAAAAACACGTGGGAAGGCAAATTGGAACACCAGCAATTGTCCCCGACAAATTGAACACCATCAATCCAGGGGATTTAGTGCAATGATGCAGCCTGATAGGCATCTGGCACAAGCCACTGCTGCAAAACGATGGCGGGCTAGTAGTGGACTGGCCCATTGCGCATGGTCAGTTTTTCCATATCCATCATTTTCCATTTGTTGGCACATGCTGTGGGCCCGT
>Ga0126342_10015982_pt1 | contig 13106 bp, 16 predicted proteins | sample Cyp1metagenome_FD_92528 | JGI IMG/M metagenome (GOLD analysis project Ga0126342, IMG submission 92528) | Coral microbial communities from Lord Howe Island, Old Settlement Bay, Australia - Cyphastrea 1 metagenome | ecosystem: Host-associated > Invertebrates > Cnidaria > Coral ... | reverse complement strand
TGTGTAATCATGCAAATCATAAAATTATGAAGTTGATCAACCAGTCTTTCTACGACCCCCGGCCTTCAACTCTGCAGCAGCCTGCTTCAGCCAGGCATCAACATTGGGCATGGTACCGAGGTCTTTCACCATGTTCACACTGCAATTTTTCTCCATGTAGGATTCCACAATCCTTAGGGAATGGGATGACAGAACAAACCCAATCAGCTCTAACCATCTCTAACGATTGATTTCAAGACCCTCCGGGCTAAAGAATAATTTCACAATTGTTATTAGCCTCGACTTTATATTTCAAGACCTTCGGTCCAGATGCAGTCCAGGGTCTTTTGCAAAACTTGTCGTGATGGTTTTGAAAAATAAAAAGTATGGTATGATTTGGAAAATGGTTTGAATTTTGAAACAAAAGCCAAGGCTCCCCAAGCCGATAGTGTTCTGGGCCTTGGCGTGCTGAACAGTGACAACATGATCTCGTGCTGCCTTCTTGGTCAACAGTCGCCGGTAAGATGCCCAAGCAGTCTCATCAAGCCTAGCAGGAAATGGCAATGACATGGACTATTACTCAAAACCTGTTTGACAAAAGAAGCAAAAAATTACCCTCCTCGGGGGTAATTTTTTTTGTGTCCCTGTCACCCCCCTGAAATGGACTTCTTGACAATATGGCTTTGAAAAATGATATGAGTTTTTCAAATAACAACATCATCATACAAGACAAAAACCAAAAAGCAAGCTTTTCATCAAAGTGACGACAACTTGGATTTCACCTCTTGGTAGAGAGCAATTGCAGTGGCCTCCTCCACGGCTTCCAAATCCACCGTGTCGGTCTCCGGAACTTCTGGGCAAACCAACTCACTCCACAAGGATAGGTGGCGGACATTCCAGTTCGGAACAGCACTGTCAATGCACGCCATGACTTCGGACATGTAGTCCCTGCAGGGTGCCATGTTTCCTTTTTTGACTTTTTTTCATTGGGAAGAGCCTTATTTTGGGGCACTTCCTCACAAAAGCCTACACGGACCCCATGAAAAAATGAGCCATTGGCTGTTAACTTCAAAGATCTTGCTTGTCAAAACGTTTCAAACACATTCTTTGAAAACCGTTCCCCCCCTACTCAAGCCTGGACATGAAAGCATTGTTCAACTTCGTAACCACCTCGTCAGCCTTTCCGGTGTCCTCCTTGTAGAACTCCTTGGCCTCCCTCTTGCAAGCGACCATGATGCATGTGTATGACACAAGCTTGTCCCATTCCTGCTGGCTGGGTCGAAACTTGGACTTCGCTGATGGACGGGATTTGCGAGTAGCATGGATCCAGTGTGCCACGTGGTTCTTCAAAAACTCTTCTTGAATCTCCTCATCCACGACGAGCAATTTTTTGAAAATGTGCTTGCAACCTTTCGGAAGCGCGTTCTGCAACCATCGCGTGCTCTTGAGCAACTCTGATGTGAAGCTGCATTCTTTCCACTTGTGGAAAGCCAAGTGGCCGGATATGATCTGTCGAGCATGTTCCGAGGTCCCAATCAAAAGGTTCAGGATGGCCTTTTGGCGATCCTCATCAATCGCCCAGCGAGACAGCACGCTATCCTGTGAATTGAAGTTCTGGACCACATTGGCCAAACGTTCCTCCGTGTTCCACGAAGCTGGATGTCGACCTTCTTGGGCATAGTCCTGCATCACCCGGCTAAAAGTCAGTGCCAAAGAAAGCACGTGAGGTGGCTGCCTTTCGCTTCCTCTATAGCTGAGCACTAAATTTTCGAAGCACTGCTCCACTCTGTTCTGGTCAACACTGACCTCAGCTACGAGCCAAAACAGATCAAAAACCAAAAGCATTTAGTAACTCAGTGGGTTTCTTTGTGAAAAAATCAAAACCTTTTTCTTCTGGTTAACTTTTTCCAACCAAAAAACTTATCAGTCAACGTTGAAAAGCAGTCTTTCTGAAAACTTGCGCTGAGTTTTGCCTAAGTAAGCCTAGTGTCGTGAATGGGTAAAAGCCAAGCTCGGTCTAAAAACCTGCAGAAAGGCTGAATCTTTGCCCACTCTGTGTTCACGTCGCACTCCGCCAGGCTCAGCAAAACAAAGGCGATGACTGATGCCTTCGTAAAGCCTTTGACCAAATCGATGCTCCCCTCTGTCAAGGTAATCTTTCCACCTGATGCGGGCAGGGGGACCAAACTAGCAAAAGAAGGCCCCCATAAAGAAAAAGTGCCAAATCCCATGTAACACCCAGGGAATCCCACAGAAGTATTCAAAATAGCGGGGTGTAGAGTTCAAATAATTTCGACATGGACAGCCTTGTGGCGTCTCGCCAAAGTCGACCTTTGCTTTCTATGCAGAACGTGCCAAACTTTCAGATCTAGATCCCAAACAGAAAACAATATGTTATTCAAATCTTTCTGGGGTATCACCCAAAACTTGTTTTAAGTATGAAGCAAGAAACGTTGCAGGACAGAGGTTCCCTTCCCAAGTCCACTCCAGCGCACACCATTGACTCCCAAGTTGTCACCCAGTCCCGGATGCAAGGCATCCCATCTGTCGGTGGGGTGAACCTTAAGCTCAGAGAGCTCTAGGGAAGCTAAGGGGACAAACAAGGATAAATCAAAAACTACATGGTAAACCCATGCATGTTGTAACATCATAATCATAGTAATGCCGGACATGAGAAAAGGCACTTCAGGGCCGAGATGGGCAACTTCAAGGTGTCATTCTCCATGCTTCTATCCAAGACCTTAGAACTACATTTTTTTCACAAAAAAAATGAGGCAAAATCTGAGCAAAAATGTGTTTCCAAACTTTAGGTGTAAATGTGTAAGTTTAAAAATGTGTTTCCAAACTTTGAGTGTTGAGGTTGGGACAAAAGATGAGCAAGATTTGACCAGAAGGGGATTCTCCCTCTTCTCGGCATAGAGGCGGTACCAACTATCCAGCTCTTTGATTCGCAAAGAATTGTGCTCGGCATTGGCTGAAGCCAACAGATGGGGAACTGCATCAGCTGGGTGAGAAGTAGAGCGATAGTCACCATCAGTGTTCTCTTCAAAGCTCGCCATGAAGTCATACATTTCCTAAGTAATGCGATAACACACCAAGGATCACTTCCCCTTTAGACCTTTAGACTTGTAGGCCTGCAGCAGCCAGCTCATTTTAAATAAACCATACTAAGGATTAATCATATAAACCAAGGATCAGTTAGTTCCCCTTTAGATAGCTTGTAAAATCATGTAATGTAGACTACCTGAAAAACAGTAGTCTTGGGTCAAAGCATCCCGCAACAAAGAGGTATCCCCTTCTTGTTGTTTCACCCATCTCTCAAACGTAGTGCAAGCCTTCTTTGCCGCAACAGGAGTTGGAGTGAAGTCCTCACCTTTGACTTCCTCCTTCTTCTTGACTGGCGTTGAGAGCTGCTTGGCTACTTTCAGGAAGGGGTTGGCCAACATGTTTTTGGATAGACCCTGTGGGCAAAAGATGGCTGATGGGAATCGGTGTCAAAGTGACAACATGAGGAGCATTATTGTCCATTGATTTTCCGTTGGAGCCCTAACATAATTTTCAATGCACCCTACCCCCCAGAGACCATTGAAAACCCTATGTTTTCCAGGTTGAACATTGATATCCCAACAGGTGGCCCACAACAAAGTCAATGCCGGACCTTGAAAACCTAAGGTTTTCAATGGACTCCCCCCCCCAGAGTCCATTGACTTTCTTTGGGAGCTGCTTCATCAAAATCAATGGACTTTTTTATCCTAGATTTTCAATCGACTCTAGCCCGGGGAGTCCATTGAAAATCTGGATTTTTGGAAACCGATACCCCCATGTCCATCGATTTTGGGAAACCGATACCCCCATGACCATCGATTTTGGGAAACCGGAACCCCCATGACCATCGATTTTGGGAAACCGATACCCCCATGACCATCGATTTTGGGAAACCGGAACCCCCATGTCCATCGATTTTGGGAAACCGATACCCCCATGACCATCGATTTTGGGAAACCGGAACCCCCATGTCCATCGATTTTTGGAAACCAATACCCCCATGACCATCGATTTTGGGAAACCGATACCCCCATGACCATCGATTTTGGGAAACCGATACCCCCATGACCATCGATTTTGGGAAACCGGAACCCCCATGCCCCATCGATTTTCTTGGACCAATAACCCAAAGTCCATTGATTTTGCTTAAATGGCACCCCTGAACAAAAGATGCCTTGGGTAATATATCTTAGTTATGGCTGGTGTTTGACACCTTGAAATTATAAGGGCCAAGAATAAGTTTGGAACAAGTATATGTAATTCCCATTGAAGGGATTTGTTTACCAAGTCCATGTTGAAAACAATGGATACCTACAAGTCCTTGGATTTGGGTCAAGCAGCCCATTGAGTTTTAAAGCAGTTGAACGGGGTTCCGGAGTGAATGGAAATTTCTACTAGACAATGTTCCCTTGAATGGGGTTGCAACATGGGCATGTTGGACCACCCACATATTTTGGAACCACAATTGTTTGGAACCCTAATTCAAAGGGAAATCTCTTGTAATCCTATGCTTGTGGGCTTTGTAGGGGAAAACTCTTTGTTTCTGAACCCGGACCACCAAAACCATCTGGCCTAGGGGTACTATTTGGATATATTAACATGTAATGAAGTTGGTATCTCAAAGACTTTTCTATCTTTTCAGAGTTGGTTCAGCTTCCCTGGGGTGAATCCCACATCTGTAAATCTGGTTTGCCACCCCACCAACAGGTTGTCCTGGCGCGACGGAGCCACCAGAACCTGGTTCGGAGGCTAGTGCTGGACAAAGTTGTTAAGCGAATGAGGTTTGCATGGCATCAAGAAAAAATCACATGTACTGCAATCCATTTTCTTTCAACGTCGCTTTTTCTGATGATGAATTTGGATGCTGCAGACCACTTCCATGGTTTTCTACTTTTCTGATGGTAAGATCGTAGCAACAACAAATAACAACCCCCTTCCCATCTAGCACCTTCTCCGGCAGGCAAGAGCAACACACCTGGGCTGCACACTGGAGCCGCGGCGCCCAATGCCAGGGGGCCATAGGGATTCCAAGAGATCCTTTTTTGCATTCTTATTTTGAAATATTTCCTGAAGGCTTCAAAACAATTTGTTACTATCAAGTTGAAGTAAAACAATATCTTCATTGATCCCATGTTTCAAATCCAAATGGTATGGTGGGAAATTGTGGGAAACATGAGATGGGTTCCAAATTCAAGGTTGGAAACTACCTGGGCATAGCAAACCATCTCACAAAAGGTGTAATTCCATCTTCCCACCCTGTTTGATTTACTGTTGCCATTTTCAATCGGAATGAGCGACGGACAACTGTTATTGGATCCTAGGATCTACAACTTCACATGGGAACCTTTCATGGCCTTGACACCGCGTGTTTTCATTACTCAACCACATGATTATTTTTAATTGGTTTACAAGAGAAAACCGTCAAAGACAAAGCTTCCGCAGGCCAACTACAACCGGCGGTTCCCACCAAAGACAGCTCGCAGAGGCACCGCAGGTGCCAGTGCATTTAGCACTGACGGGTGCAATCGGTTGACAGGGTCCCCAACCCCCGGTTCACTGCCCATCACTGCATGCCATGGCAGAGCCTGTAGGTTGGCTTGTAAGTAGAGGCTGTTCCGGGCCAAGGCAATCAAATAGTCCACGCTCTCCCGGTATTCTGGGCCATAACTTTTCCGGACTGCTTCAGCAACTTTGATACACTGATCTCGGAAGTTTGCGTTGAAGTTGTTGGGATGCCTTGAATACAAACGCCGGTGGGACAAGAAACCGAAATGAAATTATGAAATAAAATTAAGCTCAGATAATAAATGGTTGAAATACCGATCCAAATCCACCAAACACAATAATTAATCATCAGTTAAAGAAATACCAATTCCAGCCCCATGCTACTTTTGAGTTGGAACCAACCCTGCCAGGGAAGCGCGGTGGGGAGTCATGACCCGGAGCGGCGGTTGAGATAAACTCTCTGATGAAATATACTTCTTGATGAGCATGACAACATCGCATGGGTTTGGTGCGGCCCGCAGGGACCCTGTCTCCATGTTAGCAGCTAGCTGTTCCGGGAGATCTGCAAGGTTTTTCCAAAAGGCACACAGTGATTGGCCATTTTGAATCCCAACAATCATCGAATCATCGTTGTCAGGGTTTCCAAATTTTCAGTGTCTATGTCTATGTGCTGATTCCCCCAAGGGTAAGAACATAATAGTCATAGTTAATATTTGGTTTAAAATTAATGGCTGGAAGGACTTACAGACCACCATGATGGCCCGGTAATAAAATAGGAAACATTGACATGGCCTCTGCGCAACATCATCAAATAGCAATGATTTGCTGTATCATCTTCTAGAAGCCCTCCACTGTATCCCACCCGCTGAGCTTGTTGAAATTGATCTCGCCAGGTTCGCACGGCATCAAGCTTTTGGCAGTTGATCTTGGAGTTCATTCCTATCCAGCTGCGGAGGCTGGGTCGGTTCAACTCCTGGGTGATGGTCGTGATGACACTAGCAGGCGAATAGAGTTTGTCACAACTTGCAATTCTTCGGGCGATCAATCCCCACAATTGGTCAATTGCAGAGTGGGAATGTGCTTTCCTCAAGTTGAGGAGACCGGAGACCCTGACTTTATATTTGGCACAGAGATTTGCCAAATACAACAGGAAGTACTGGTTTTTGCACTCCCTGACACAATTGTCAGACATAATTATGACCGTGTGGGGAACTGCAACTTGTCGTTCTTGGGCAATTTGGACCACCTCTTCCAATGTCAACGCCACGCACTCACAGATACACGAGGCATCGTGTTTCAAAGTGTCATCCAAGACGAAGAGGTTAAGAACCCAACCTTCCCATGTGATATATTTTTCCCTTGAACAGAAAAATGAACTTTGACATTTTACCTTGACAGATTCAGTGGTAACGCCGTTGAAAAATATGCGGCTGAAACGAAAAATGTGACAGACCAAGGAACCCACTGCCCACGCTCCGTGGATCTTCAGGGATGGTCGTATGACATTGGCCCTTGGATTGTTTTTTGGAACCCGCAGAAGGTTAAATGTCAACTTCTTGGGGTCACATGCTTGGATCACATGAAAACTTGTTCAAAAGCCAAAAGCTTTTCTAATTTGAAATGAAGTATCATTGATGACACCGCCCTATGCCCTGGATGCCGTGGCAATCTAAATTTAGCTTGATCCATCCCGTCCAGCAGGATCGTAAGGATCCCACTGGACGGGTCCCTTGATGCCTCCTCCAACGACCATTGCACAGTCCTGTCACAATACTGTGAATGCAGGTGCTCTCTGTACACCTTGACGGCGCACAGCTTTTCCTCCAGAGAGGCGGAGCGGTCTGAAATTTGCTGGGTCTGGTGGTAGCAGAACTCACACCTTGAAAACCTTGGGATGACTGGCATGAATTCATATCAAATCCACTAAGATGTGAATCGAGCTTATTGATGTATTGCCGGGGTTTCAAAGAACAATCTTAAAATCCACTTGCAATACTATATCAAGATGCAAATTCTTCTCCCTGAACTTTAAGACGTCTTGCCAGCGATCTTTAAAGACCCGCAAAAAGGTGGCATACCTGGGATTGGGTCTGGGAAGTAAAGGAACATGAGGACTCTACTTCTTTTTGTTTTGGCTCATATCCCAAACTATATATTGACCATGAGGACAGCGTGACTTTAATCCAGGTCTGGGCACGAGACACTCTTGGCACCAACCAGCTTGCGAGCAGATTGATAGTGCTCGAACAAGTCAGAGATACTGCCTGGGGGTAGGTATTTAGTCATTTTCTTTTTGTCAGTTGGCTGTTGAATCAGTTGTAGTGCTGGACCCAAACCGGGCTTCTCCAACCACGAAACCAGTTCTGAATCCTCGACACCGCTTACGATATCAAATTCTGGATCATCCTTCTTGGCAGCACGCCCTCTGCGGACAAACCTAGTAGGGAAACGCGCTCGGTACAATAAAGGAATTCAAAATTCATTTGTTTGAAAAAAACTTGCACCGACATCAACATCATCATGATGATCATGATGTTTTTTGACTGCGTACCTGTCGGGTAACGTTTCAGCTACATTCTGGTATTGAAGACTCAGAAAAGAATCCACGCTCCAGGTGTCTTTGCGGGAAATGTTTTTCTGTTTTCCAAAGCGTAGATCTGGAACACTATTCATCGCCTTCTTTAAGCGTGAGTTCCCAATCCCTAATATTGTAGCCAAGCAGGTGTAGCCGACTGTTTGGCCCAAGAAGTTCATGCTCTCCACCGCCCCAGTTCCATCCATTGCAGTGGTCAACTTATTTGTCATTTCCCGAAGAAAAAAACATTCCTGCTACTGTATCACCTTCAGGTACCCAATATGTAATGCCAACAAAAAAAGGAACTAATTGATCAAAGAATCAAGGCTATCTTGATCCTGCTTCCGAAGGGACCAGAACTCCCCCAAAAAAGCATGGAGCTCTTTGACCTGGTACTGGCAGAAGCACTTCTGTCGAGCACCTGGCGGAGTTCAGGATGTAGGTCAAGATTTTGATATCGTGTTCATATAGTTGCAGCTGGACAAAACAAAATAATTGGTTGCTGCAAAGAACAAAAATAAATAAATTCACACCCAGTTACATAAACAAATATCCCTGGAGACTACATCCAGCACACGTTTCTGGGAAGTCCCATTTTCCTTGAACTGCCCACTCTTTCGTGTATAAGCAGCCTGGGCAGCACGTTTCTGATTGTCATATGGCCGTTTTTTTCGGGGCAACTTTCCCTCTTCAGCAGCATTCCGGGCAAAGTTGGCTTTCCCAGCCATGTTCAACTGTTGCCACCCCAAATTGAAAACAGAAGACTTGTCGGGTTCTGATTCCGACGATGATGAATGAGAATGCGAAGGCTCTTCAGGTTCATTGCCAAAAAGGGCGCCCACTTCTCTCCCTGACTCAATCCCGGATATGTTTTTTCGATCTTCTTCAGGTTCTCGATGAAAAACGGTTGGTTTTTTGGGTCTCCTCTTTGGCTGTGTCCCTCAGGGCTGGACATGCTAGCAATTTCCTCTCCAAAAAAGTCAAACGGCAGCAGTTGGGAAAAACATTACACTTGAAGGGTTATAGGGGTTCCAGCTGGCCTGCTTCTTCTGGTTCTACTTGGAATGGTCTCTTAGCAGCCTTCTTTGGATCAGGGCGGCTGCGCTCTGGGCCCTCTGGTCCAAATAGTTTCATCTACCGTGCCATGCTCCATAGCCGGTAAGACCGAAGGTCAACAGAATAAAAATTGTCAGCAATATGAAATTCACCAGCAATATGACATTCCTGTAAATCTTTACGCGGTTTAAATCCTTCGATCATTTTTTCATCTTGGTCGTAACTGAAGATGGAATCAAAAATATTATCATCGATTAGCTTTGCGGTATGTTTTGCGAAATTTGCCAAATGGCTTCAGAAGTGCATGCGTGAAGACCTGCAAACACACATGGCCACCATACTACCCTGAAGTTTCAAACCTTCAACTTGGTGCCCGTACTTTGCCAGGCAGCGGGCTGGATTTGGCAGCCTGCCACGAGGAGATGGAGCAGGCGCCGCATATTGGGTCATAACAAATGGAGATCATCAAGCTGGGACCAAAACATATTGATGACGGAGCTAATCATGGTCAGCAGTACGATGATGGTAAAAAAGAATGTTGGGATCATCAAAGTTCTGTTCCACACAGGTTCTTTTTGACGCCCCAAGAAGCTGGAACACAGTCACTGCTCTAGAGGAAGGACATTTAGGACATGGCAAAGCATTGCCCATCCTACATTTGGTAGGAACATGCCATTTCCGGCAAATTTTGTCAAGACCCGCTCTGGAAATTCATTGGACGTGTCATCCAATTTCTCGATTGGGTACAAGAGTGATTTCAATTTTTCCTTTCCACTCAGACAGCGACCCAGGGACTCTGACCATAGGTGTGTTGAACTGGTTGCAAGGCACAACATGTCCCCATGCTTGAGATCCGTCCGAGCTCTTTCGATTGACTGGCTCAGGTCAAACATCTTTTTGTTGGGGAAAGCCATGCGGTACTTGGCCAAGCTGATGACCATAGACCTGAGATGGCAGGAGCAGCTTTATTGTTCCTGCGGGTGGGCAATAGCTTTAAATCAAAACACCCTATTTCGAGGGTAATCTGACTTAGTAAGAATTTTATAGATTGTTCACCATCGTTTGTATAATTGTCCTAAGTGGACTGCCCCCCTTGATAGACAGGTTATGGCCCCAGTTGCTAACCACCTACTAAGCGGGATGATCCTCCCAAAATTTTTCCTAATCACCAACATGAACGCAGAACCCTTCAAACAAATATCCTGCTTTGACCAAATGAAAGCCAAAATGCTGAGGAAGTCCCTTCTCAAAAACTTCCTCCGGGGGAGATTCATCGATTGCAAAGATTTCCGGCGTCATCTTGGAAATTGAATTGTGCGGAGCAAGGATTGCATCAGTGATCTCTTGGAAATTCTTGGCCTAAGCTCCAGCTTGGGCACTGTAATACTGGTTAAGAGGGAGCGTAAGACTTAGTAGGAAACAGTTGAACAGGGGGTTCAACAAATCAAAGGCATAAAACAAACACTTGAACAGGAACAAGGGTCATGGTTCCAAGCTCTTTTCTGGTCACACCACGTAAGACGGTACTGCCGGGGCCTCGAGGATGGTGAGCCAAACTGCGATGGAGACAGCCTCGGCAAGTCAGCAAGGCGCGGAGAAGAAAGCATGCCAACATGACTAATTACTAATTTTTGTTAGCTCATTTAAAGACAGAAAACATGGGATATGTTTCTCAGCAAAGAGAAGTGTCTTAGCCATGTCGATCTGATGCTTGCAGTCTTTGCGTAGGGGGGCATCATCGTAACCCTGCACGTTTTCATGAACGCTACCTGAAGACTTGTTCATAAATGCTGTTGCCACTTGGTGCACTTGAGCACGATGAATGTCCTTGAACCCCTGGCGGGCACCCAGCCTCGGATGATAAGCAGGAAATGCGTGTTCTTTTCGATCAAGGGGAGTCAGAACCTTGTGGGGTATAAACCAAGTGTGCAAATTAAATGTCAAGAAACCGGCTGAACAACACACATGGCGCCCCCAAGACAGCAAGCAAATCTTCAAAGTCTGGCAATGGGCATTCCTTCTTGTGGGTCAAGCAATGGCATGTGGACTTAAAGCGAATCTTCTTTGGGTCCAAGGGTTTGTCTTTCGGGATGTTGTCCCCATTGACCATCAGGTGAAATATGTTGCCGAACAAGCAGTCGTTGGGATACAGGGACCGGATCCACTGCTGGCAGTTCTTGTCGTTCTCCACCTAACTGGGGGGAATATAACTTTGGCAATGCAAGAATGAACAATGTTTAGGAACCCCAAAGTGAAAACATTAAAACCCGAACCAAAATCATGATGAGAATTTAAGTGAATAATCATAGAAATACCAAACAAAAAAGGGAAAACAAGTTGAAATTACTGCTTAGCTGAACAGCACATACGAAACGTAAGCCCGTCTCCACAGACCAGAGCTCCCACGCAGCTTCGCTTATGAGACTCCAAGCTTGGCGTGGACACTCAACCCCCGAAAACAACGTGCACACATTCTGAGGGCGGGTGAGCTGATGCTTTAGAAAGTCCTCTCCAAACCAAGCCGCACACCGCTGGAGAAGAACCTTTGGCCAATTCCTTTCACCGCAACACAGGGTTAAGAGGCTGGGAATAAGATCAAATTAGACAACATGTTCCGAAATCAAGAAAAACTTGGTTGCCAAGCCAACAACTAGACTGTTGAAACAAAGAAAATCTGGGCAAATCTTGGAGCAAGAGTCTCCAAGTCTTGAAGTGACTCGGGAAGCGGAAAAGATTCCCTCAGCAAGGGGGAACAGCGAGGGGGAACATGGGGAAACCATTGACGTGAGGCCTAGAACATTTGAAAACACTCGTTTTCCAAACAGAAACGTGTTTTGCCAAGATACACAGAAACGTCATCAGAGTAAGAATCATTTGGATCTAAGGCATCATTGCTTTTTTCATCACCATCCACATTCTCTGGGGTCTTGAGCCTCTTGGTGCTTGGCCTCTTCAAAACTGTTGCTCGGCTTGCGGGTCTCTTTCGTGGTTTAGGATCTGTCTCTGCTTTGGGCTCTGCGTTTGGTTTGGCCTTCGGTTTCGACTTGGGTGATGCCCTCGACCTCCCATAAATCCGATGCAACTTGGAGTTGGGGGCGGCTGCTGCTGATGCACTGCTACCTGCTGCTGATGCTGCTGGTGGTGCACTGCTAGCTGCTGCTGCTGGTGCTACTGCAGGCTGAGACCTAGCTGAGTTGCTGCTAGCTGCAGGCTGAGACCTAGCTGAGCTGCTGCTAGCTGCAGGCTGAGCAGAGCTATTGTTGCTTGCCTTCGCTGCGTTGCGGGCTGCCAACAATTGAGCCAAGTTTTGAACCATGGCCCAAAAGCCTTCTACACTTCAACTGGCCACCCCCAGAAAAGCAGGGTGGAGCCCAAATAGCTTTGGATGCAATAATTTGCTTTGCACTAGTGACTGTGAGGATTCAGTGTTTAAAGGTTCTATCAACAAAATGTCTACTTATTTTATATTAACATATAGTTCCAATATAGGTTTAAGTTTATAATACTATTACATACATGATATTATCTAATATATCAATACGTTGAATATAATATATACAGATGAATATGTGTTTATACATTAATATAAATATATCATATATACATGCAAATACATGATACATAATGTATTTATATATATATATAATTAACTTATAGTATAATATATCTATATTTAATACTTATCTATCCTGCCAATGCTCCTTCCCCGGGCGTTGCGGGGCAGGCCTGAAGTTGAAGCCGCGGCAGCAGCCGCTGATGTGGCGGCAGCAGCCGCTGATGCGGCAGCAGCTGCTGAAACGGGGATATGTTGGGGAAAATATCCCTGAAAGTGGGATAATTCCTTAATCAAATGAAATTGTAAAGTGGGAAGAAATAATCCCTGAAGATCTTGAACTGGTCACCTCAAATACCTCAAAATTGGGCTCAAATACCTTGAATGTAACAT
>Ga0126342_10015981_pt1 | contig 13108 bp, 7 predicted proteins | sample Cyp1metagenome_FD_92528 | JGI IMG/M metagenome (GOLD analysis project Ga0126342, IMG submission 92528) | Coral microbial communities from Lord Howe Island, Old Settlement Bay, Australia - Cyphastrea 1 metagenome | ecosystem: Host-associated > Invertebrates > Cnidaria > Coral ... | reverse complement strand
AGATAGATAGATAGATAGATCGATAGATAGATAGACAGATAGATAGATAGAAAGATAGATAGATAGATAGACAAATAGCTAGAAAACTAGACAGCTAGATAGATAGGTAGATAGATAGATAGGGAGATAGATAGACAGACAGACAGATAGATAGGTAGACAGATAGATCAGTAGGTAGGCAGGTAGATAATCAGGGAAAGATAGAGAAACAGAAGGAAAAAGAGAGAAAGAGAGAGAAAGAGAGGAGACCTCAAGCACCTTTCAGTCCATCAGTGGCTTCGCTCTGCCATCCCGGATTCACAACAACCAACCTCTCCTATAGGGTTCCTATTTTTGAAACTTCCGCCACCGCCTTGTGCGGTACTACTGGTACTATGTTACATTAAGATCATATCGGTAAAGACATGTGTATGTATATATATATACACCTCAAATGTAAGAATATGTTAAACTATTTTTCCATCGGGATCGCACGGGTTCACATCCCCTGAGGCTTCTACTCCTCCTACAGAGCCCAGCGACTTGGATACTGAAGACTTGCTAGATGTTGCTCCTGGATATTCAATGGTCAAAAGTGGCATCAAAAAGGGGGATGGTCGTCAATCCATTAACAGAGAATCACATAAAGTTATATGTGTGAATTCCCATGGCTTTTTGTTGACCATACATTGTAAATCAATGTAAATCATTTTTCACGTGGGTATTATTAACACCCTTTTTTTCAGACCCATGAAATACAGTGGATGGTTGCGAAACCTGCACCAGTTGATAGGTGGTTCATCCCATTCATAGGGTTTCAACCATCCTTTTGGTGGTGAAGGATTTCTTCATATTTCTTCTATCAACAGTATCATGCACTGCACGTTTTCTGGTTGGTGGTTTGGAACATTTTATATTTTCCATAATGTATGAGATAATCCTTCCAATTGACTAATATTTTCAAGATGGTTAAAACCACCATCCAGTTTTGGTTGGTGAAATCCCTTCCGAAAATCCCATGTAACTTGATCCGAGGAATGCGCAGTGAAAACTGCTGCCTTGGAAGCCTTGGCGACGCTGCGACTGCAGATGCGGGGGATTTAACCAACAAAAAGAAGCGTGTTTGTATGCGTATAGTATACATATATATATATAATACATATATATATATATATGTATATTATAATATATACATATACATATATACATATATATATAAATACATATGTATATATATATATACATATCATACTGATATTTTGTTTCGGGGGGAATAGGGTATATAACCAACAGCATCAGGTTTTTTAGCTTACCGGATTTTTGCTAACGGTCCAGGCCAAACTCTCAGCGATTTTCTGGTTACAAGTGAGGCCCCCAAAGAATAGCTAAGTTGCCGAACATAGTTGGTTAGGAGGATAGAACTATAGTTAGATATATATCCTAGTTATGGTGGATATAAGTATAGTGTTGGTTTATAGTATATCAAATATAGTTATTATGGAGGATATAACTACAACTATAGTTGATGGTGTGTATATAAAACATTTCATACACCAACTTATAATTTGGGGGTTCACCTTGTATATATTCATGGAACACCATTCGTACATATCTATCTCCTACAGCTTACTTTGTTTCTGTTGTGCTACAAGTCCCCTTCTACCTTGGGCAAGATCCCCTTATCACTGGTGTAACTTGCCTGCAAGCAAGATCCCCTGAAGACACATTTCCTGACAAATCATATTTTCGGGCCCCTGAGGAAAACATTTCTTTGAACCCTGTTGAAACCTAACATATCATTGCATGTCATAGTCTTATCGCACCATATATTTTTACTGTAATCATCCCATATCAACTCATATCATATCATGTCATCTTCACCTTGAAAGTGATTTCTCTGAATTATAGTATTTCACCATCCCTGAATAGTCCCTGAAATTGTTGGTGTTGTACAACTCTAATTTCCTTGAAATAATATGAAATAATCATAAATAATCCACCGTTTCCCGGCGCCACCCAGGAAATACACCTCGCCTAAGACGTCTTTCAAAGATCCTGCAGTGAAGTGTTTGGGCGACGCAGATCCCTTTGTGCCTTGGTGATCGGAGCCATGGCGGTGAAAGGCTGCATGGTTGTTGACACCTGTTGAATTGTGTTGACACACACTAAAATGGATATCATGTATACATATGTTTGTATATATATATATACATTTGTGTCTGTGTGTGCCTTTGCATATTTCTATATTCTATTATACATAAATACTGAATTTAATATATAGAATAGAATAGTATGATACGGCGGTGTATGTATACTAGAAATTACTTTACGCGAAACCTGTGGGAATTCGATCCATCTATCTCTCTATCTACCTATCTACCTATCTACCTATCTACCTAACTACCTATCTATCTATCTATCTACCTATCTATCTACCTATCTATCTATCTATCTATCTATCTATCTATACATATATATATATATATATATTGATTAAACACTCTGTAATCAAACATGGCTTGCTGGAAGATCCTATAACCACAGGTCGCATCCACTTGATCCGTTCGTATCATGAATGGGATATCACTCCACTAAGGTTACATTGGTTACATTTCATTCTATAAGCATTATAATGCCAGTTATATCTCTTAAGTTATGCCTATGCCAGTGGATCTTCAAAATAAGTGCAGACATCTGCTAGATCTCGCCAGCGATTTGGGCAAAGACTATGCTTTGGTGGTCATGTTGATACCATATTCTAGCACCATGTTTGATTCTGAAAGCCCAATTTGTTGGGTGATTTTTCCAGTTTGCTGGTTGATCTAATGTGATCAACCTCGACGGAACGTGCCAGGTACGTCGAGCTGCATTAAAGCGCTTGATCGAGCTGGAGTTGCTGCAAAACGACGCTGGGGATGCCTACAGTAACGACATTTAAATATGTGGAGTGGAGGGCGGGCCACACCACAAGGCCCTGGAGGTAGTATGAAACACCACCTTCCATCCATAGATTTAAATGTATGTTTAAATATGAATTGGATTCTGTATGTTTAAATGGCCGGGCGGGCCAAGGAAAACCTTCCTGGAGGGAGTCTAAAATACCAGTTCGTATATTAAAAAATCCGTATATTTGGATGTAGTTACCGTAGTAGGATTCCTATTAAAAACTGTGAATAAAGGGATTATAATGGGATTTTGCCTATCTACCAACTGGTGCAGGATTTGCAACCATCCACAGTAGAATGGGGAATGATGGGGGATGCGGATATATCTGGGAATGGGATACAACCAACAACTTGGGGAGCCAGCAATATTGGGCAATGATACGGCACTATGGAATGTAGATCAATAATCTGAATATAATAGTGTTTGTCTGCACATTTAGAAAAACGTGGCCGCAATTCTAGTGGATGATCATCATTCACCTAGCATGGTGGTATATGTTTGCAGGCGGCCGATAAGGCAATCATCCATCTGACGCTATGCTGCAGGCCAGTCTCGAGAAAACGATTATCCTTTGTTGCCCTTCACGGGTTCTTTCCATGTCATATTATCATAGTATGACCATTTTATATTGATATCATACATCAACGGGTTTCTTTCAAAATTTAGGTTGCTCAGATCTTCAATGCTTTATCATCGTCATAGTCTCCATGAAAAGAACTGAATAGTGGTAAATCAGTGGTAAACCTCATTTTTGGACACGCCCAAATCAAAGCATTATTCGTTTGATATCCAATCAGATATCCTCGTACATCCCATTCTAGACCCATTGTTCATTTGTAACTCCAAATCAATCAAATGTCAATTTATCACTGCTCAAATCCCCCAGTTTTCATGAATCAATGCAAGTGTTTTGCGACACCAGAATGAGCGGAATTTCTTGAGACAAAAATTACAGGAACCCTATACTGGTATAATCTGGTATAATCTGGCATTTTTTTACATGAAACCCTGGAAATTTGGCAAATTCCATGGTTCAACTTGTGACCTCCGGGCTTCCGTTTTTCCGAGGAAGACGTGGATGGAATCATTTCGCAATGCCTGGCTGATTCCTCCTCAGATGTGGTGAAGTTGACCTTGGAAAGCTTCCCAGGGATGCAGTTTCTCGTTTTTTTTTTATGGGTTTTATGGGTTTTTATGGGTTTTCCCTGCGACAAAAACATTCGTTTATCTCGTAATCAAACATGGCCAGCTGGAAAATCCCGAATCAATGGAGGTTTATATATAGCAGGGAAGTCAACGAAAAAAATGGCAGATTTTCCAGCCACGTTTGATGACACCCCCTCCGGTACCACATGGGATTTGAATGGGGTATACCCTCCTGTAACACACTTCGATGTGGCTTTCACCCAGCATTTCCAGATCATTTTGACAGGAAACCAGGGGTTTTCCACCATTCAATATGAGGATAATCTAAAATCCCAGTCCCAGAAATCCAAGGGTTCCAAGAAAGTTCACGAGATCGGGGTATAAAACCAAAAAAATGTGACTTGAACCATGGATTTCATCGGATATTGGGAGAGAAAGAACATGAGTAAAACCCAATCAGACAAACCTACCATGTGTGGATTATTTATAACTCGCCCATAGGCTCATGGGATGGGTACTTGGTGGACCCCATCGTAAGTGCTTAGTTCACCCCACTTGCAAGCAGGGTGAAGTGGGGTGAACTGACCTACTGACTGGGGTGAATCAGCCAGTATTTAGCCAGCGAAGCGATGATATCTTTCATGGGTGTGCATTAGGCTTCATCAATGTGCTGAAAAATATGAGTGTAACTTGGTGAAACAAAAATTGTGCAGACGCAACCATTTTACGGGTATGTAAAAAATAGGATATCATTATTCAGGAATGTGCGAAGTGGTTGATAATGACCATCAATATTATTAATGACTACTGCGTCATGTCTAGGGATGTTGATTCTTGATACGCAAAAATTATCGTGGTATAGTTGATAAAAGAGGGTTGACTTGTTGGGATGGTCAAATGTACAAAGCCAGCCCAGGGGATGTTTCATTAGGATCTGACTGGGATTCATCGATGAGAATAGGATTTTTTCCACAAGAGGATATGTCCATCATATTTAGAATCACTATTGGTGATAATGGTGATAATAATTGATAATTGTTATTCCTGTTATTCATAAGTGTTTGGTTCAAAATGTTGCGCCTACCTTTTTCGTATTGTTGTGGTTTATGATTGCTGCTGTTCGCTTTGACATTTTTCTCCCATGACCTATCGTCGAGTTTGCAAGTCCTTGGTAGGTTGACAGTTTTTTGTCATCCTCATACTGTACTGCATGATGTGAATGGCCCCAACAAAGTACTTGGGGTGCATCCCATTTAGTGTCTGGGCTGCAACCTACATATAACTATTATATCCCCTGTATAAAACCAGAGTATATTATGGTTCTGAACCACTTACGATTCCTGGGATGCACATTCAAGTAATCTATACACACTGATGTTTTGGTACTTCTGGTCTTAATGGAGGTTTTAAAGGGAAATTAATCTGTGAATGGGGGACTTTCCATTGCCATGTTTCATTACCGGATGCGAACCCAAAGCTGTACTTTGGTCGTCACTTTGTCGCTTACATCTCCGTTATACCGCCGTATACTGTTAGCTATGGAAAATCACTATTTTCTCTAAGTGTATCATCTATAAATAACAATTTTCCATAGACTTCTTGTATGTTTACATATGTTACATATGTTTACCAGAGAGAAAACCTTCGTTTCGTTGGCAAATCTTGAAGCTGGTGCCCTGCTGGCGAGGTTGTCTAAGGAGGTGCTGGGGAAGGCTGCAGAGTTCATGGATCACGCAGATCCGAACCCTGGTGGTTTCAAGTTTCGGGGGAATGGACATTGAAACCACCATACTGTGGATCTGGTTGGTGGTTTGGAACATGAATTTTATGATTTTCCATATATTGGGAATGTCATCATCCCAACTGACTTTCATATTTTTCAGAGGGGTAGGTATACCACCAACTAGCTGTGGATGGTTGCGAAATCCTGCACCAAAAGGATGGTTGAAACCTCAATAATGGGATGTGAATCCCACCTATCAACATATGGAAAGTGGGAAACAATGGAAATTGGGAAAAAATGGGAGTGGATCTGATATCTGAAAATTGGGAAACAATGGAAACTCATATGGAAAAAATGAAAATCTATGAAAATCTTTGGGAAAACAATCATCTGGAAAATAATGGTGATCTTGATTAAACATTGAGAAAATCAGTGGGAAAAATGGACAACTCATTAGACATGCGGAAAATGATCGAACATTCTGGAAAATTCTGATACATGGCATATGGTGATGGATCAGGGACTTATAATTGACTTATATACTGTAGCTATATGGGTAGGGAACTGGACAATTTAGGGTCCAGGGTGAAAATTGCAAAATCCAACTGTCCACTCTGGATGGGAAGATCTGAATTAACAGGAATGTGACACTTGAAAAGAAGAGGCTGATAAAAGCTATGCATAAACTTCTAATATTATCATTCATCATCCTTTATCATCCTTTATCATCATTTATCATGTTTATAAATGAAGATATCATGTTTATAGCACCCATTTATCATTATTTATCATCATTTATCACCCATGAACTGCGGTAAACTTGAAGAACTTTGATCACTGGGGATCAGCCAACAAGCCAACATCTTCGGAATGTCTAAGCAATAGAACATCGGGAAATGAGTGGATGTATCTTACGGTTTTTGGGGCATTGTTTGGCATTTTTTGTGCAGAAAGCATACTTGGATTTTTTTGAACTTCTTACATATTTGAATAAGAAATTGAAAATTCAATAATATTATGTGTGACTTGGTGTAAGTGACAAGTCGTGCTAGCAGCTAGCAAGTACAGTTCAACACAACTGTTTATATTGTACTGCCCAGTTTTCCCAACAGAACGACACCAAAAACGAAAAGGAAATGCCTTTCCTCAGTCTTCCGGGGACGGTGTTTTCGGGATAACATGTTGTTTTCATTTTGGTCTATTGTGTCACGGAGGAATTATTTTTTAGATAGATGGTTTATGTGTATTTTTGGTTGATCTACCCCCCACTTCCCACCTTTTCTTGTTCAAAGGAGACGAAGAAAACAAAGAAACTAATTTCTTTAGGAAAAACAATTTAGATACCCAAATGATATACACATCTTTGGTAATCTAAGAGTTCGCGAACTGGAGAAATCATCATGTGTCAGGGTCAATTCTTGTGCTTCATTGGCCATGAATGCCATGGTTTTTCCCACTGAGGATGCTTCGTTTGGAGGCCAAAAAGCTTTGCTCGGACTACGGCGTTGCGAATGTGCCTCGGAGTCGGAGTCCGACTCGGAGTCGGACTCGGGGCGTCGCAGGTGTCGGCGTAAATGCTGGGAATTGGATTGAGGAAAGTCTTCCAAACTGGTCGAAGTGTTCAGATTGGTGAGTTATGATGAAAATTGATGAAGTTTATCCAGGTATTGCAGGTGTTGCCAGAATTATAGAACGAAATTAGGAGTACAAAAAGTACTCTCAAATACCGCACTTTTGTACTCCTCCTTGACGCGCTTCTGCGGGGATTCGGATGCCGGTTCTATAGTTATATAATTTGGCCGTTCTATAATTCTGGCAACGCCTGCCTTATATGGTACAGTACCTCCATTCTAGGGTCCTGAAATTCCAATTGAAACCAGCGGCAAGACACAGATTATGTGAGTCTTGAAGGGTACATACACATCATATATTTATCTTGCTGATACCCCGCAAAAATATAGAACACAGAATTACATCACACCTAACTATAGAACGCACAATTATAGAACAGAGTTGGTGAGGCTGAGAAATATGGGGGAAAACGCAGTTCTGGAACACAACCAGAGCCCACGAAGAATTATAGAACAACCAAAAATTAGGAATAAGTAAGTTGAGTTTTTCCCAGTGTTCTGAGGAACCAGGAAGTATGGAACCAGACGGTACGGTATTTTACCGTACTTGAAAGTACTCCTCAACTTCCGTTCTATAATTTTGGCAACGACCATAACCATAGGATCCATGTATGCTATAAATGGTAACATTTACCATCAATATACCCCCAATGTTAGCATATATATATATATAGATACTAATACATGGATCTTATGGGAGGATAACCATTGGATAACCAATATTAACCAGATGTGAGTGGATTACGTCATGAACTTTGATTCAGTGCTTCTTCTATCCTGTTGTCGCCCTGAACTGGAGGGATCCGCAGAAAATGACCAAGGTGGACCTTTCGATTGCACGTGCAATCGCCCACGTTTTGTACAATCCATTTCTTGAAGAATGGATGGATGATTGATCAAACTGAACATCCTTCTGCAATCTGTGCATGTACTTTGTACATATGAGCCACGTTCTAAACCCTTGTGTTCATGTTAAGCAAGGGGCCCCTTGTAAGGGTGTGGCGTAAGCAAGACTGTGGTGCGCGTAAGCCAGCGTAAGCTCCGCGTAAGACAAGATATGCGTGTAAGCAAAACCTGTGCGCGCGCGTAAGCAAGATGTAAGCAATGGCGTAGGCATTTCCTTATTTGGTGCCAGGATGTAAGACATTTATAACATGGCTCATACTCATATATATATACATATATATATATATACAATGCATGAATCCTGTATCTACCGTATCTACACATAGGTGGATCAGTCTCCGCATGCACGGTTATGATAGCCAAAATCTTCACCCCTTTCTGAGATGTAGGGCCAAACCATTTGACGATAATCATTGCACTGACTATGATCATGGCGATATTCTAAAATGTCGACAATGATGGTTTTTATCACATTATCACTATATATTATCATTGGGGGCACTTAGATCCCCTGGGCACTGGGTTAGTGGATAGATCCTCCTGAAAGCTTGCTGCTGGAAAGGCTTTCAAGCCGCACCATGTGTGGCCAGAGACAGACAAAGATGCCTCTTGGTTGAAATTTTGCAGTGTTGTCCCATTTGTTGTAATAGGAAAAAACATGGGAAAACAATATCATGGGAAATTATGGTAAAATCCAAATTTTAAGACAAGGTGTGATGGTTGCACCCTCCCACAATTTCGCAAGGAACCCGAAAATTTCCCAAGGGCTCTGAAAGATAATTCTCACTTGGAGATTGCCATGTGACTGGTTTCCATCTAACATTCAAGTGTGAAATTCTAAGCACGCAGACAAAGCCCGAAATACCAGTGATTTCTATATGGTTATGAATGGGGTGATCATTCCATAAACAGGGTGACTTACCGACTTATACCTCACGGGCCTTAACTGCAAATGTGGAAATATTTCTCAGTTTCCCATTCTGTCCACATATCAGAGCGTCTTGTGTCTAATGCAGTCAATATATTGATCTTCAAAGCAGGGTTTTTCCTGGACAAGAAAAGGCCTTTTCGCAGCCAGTAACCCGGAACGTGGATGCTACCAATTTAGCAGATTCTTTCAATGGGATGATGGGCAGAACCGCAAACTCCTTGCAGTTTCAAAGAAAATCGTTTACTGTGGATGTCCCCTCAAGTCTGAAATAAGAAGATATCCAGCACCCAGAAATCATCAATCATTTGGAGGATGTCAGCTGATGCAAGTGACACCGGCTTGCTGTGTGTACAACTGGATTTGTCGTTGCATGGGTTGCAGTGGCGAAGCACTTTCAAAGAAAGGACATGCCTTTTCTAGATCGTAGAAGGCGCTAACACCTTTTTCAAGATGCTACAATCACGTACACTTATAGCATGTTATAGCCCTCAAGCCCGTAACTGGCCATAGCTGGCTTATTTCATGATATATCATCCCATCTAAGGCCCATTTATAAGGGCCCTGTTCTGTATGATACCCCATAGCCGAGAATCTCGGGGATGATTCCGCACTGATATGCACATCTTTGAATCTGTGGCAACGTGAACTGGGATATAACTATAACTACTATAACCACAATAAACCAAGAAAATCTTTGTTATAAAAATCATTAAAAATCAGATGTTTCATTGTTTTTTTCATGAGAATTATATGTTCAAGATCAGATGTGCCGGAATATAGCTAGTTGGTTGCAACACAGTACCACAGCCGATGTACCAACGAACCAGAAATCTCTCCCGAGAAGGAGGAATGTGGCCTCCAAGGTGTGGTTGCGTGAGGCGTTGATGGTTTTACCCTTGTGCTTCTTTTGTGATACTATGCCGGTTGACGGTTTCAATATATGTTTTATGTTTGAGTACCTGAGTACCTGATATCTGATAAGTGAAACCAAGTCTGCATGCTTTGTGCTTCGTGTCCCAAGTTGCACCATGTTGCAATTGAAAGAAACCCGCAAATCAGGACAAACTAGGAACGTAGATTCTTCACAACTTGCCCCCTGACCTATGATTGATGCAGTCCGTGCGGTTGATTTCCATACCGGGGACGCTTGCAGGGCAAGATCATGCATCAGTTGTTTTCTGGTTAAATCTAGTGAGGCTAGTCATGTGATTTAGTCATGTGATTTTCTGCACTGCTGAAGTCTAAGCCCAACAAAAACATGAACACTGGTTGGTGGTTTGGAACATTTGTTATTTTTCCATAATATATGGGAATGTCATCATCCCAACTGACTCATATTTTTCAGAGGGGTAGATCAACCATCAACCAGATATATAGATGATTTACCCACTAACCATCATTAACCATTAACCATCATTAACCATCCATGGTAACCCTCCAGATGGTAGGTCAACCACCAACCAGAACAGCTCCAACTGGCGCAGCGGCTCCCAATGGCCATAGCGCTCACCTCAGCTCGCCCAGGTACGCGCTTGGGCCGGGAATGCCTGAGGCATCCTGGCGCCGGTTGGTACGCCCTGGGCTTCCGTAGTGACCACGGGGGGACCTCCAATCATCCAAGCCATGGCCACTGGGCTTTGAAACCTATGGCTGGTTGGGTGTTTCAAACATTTTTTTTTCCCCCCGAGTGACTATATTTCAAGATGGTTCCAAGCAGATATATAGATGATTTACCCACTAACCATCATCAACCATGAACCATCATTAACCATCCATGGTAACCAACCAGATGGTAGGTTTTTGGTTATGGGAGCCGAATCACTGGATGAACCTTGGATGAACCTTGGCCCATGGATGGGCTCCTATTGAAACGGGTGATTTTCCATAGCTATGTTCAATTACCAGGGGGTATATACAGTGTATATATATATGAATAACTATATATATCATGTAGAATATATATTATATATGTTATACTCACGGCGAAGAACTTGAGATCTTTTGAATGGTATCAAGTATTGATCTTGAAATGAGGATTAAAGTAACCCAAAATGAGCGGATTTTAATCATCCAGATGTGATCATGTGGATGACCGTACAATGTACCCTCTGGTAATTTAAGATTATTTAGCACAGCCATGGACAATGGACCATGGATAGATGGTTTACCCACTAAAAAGGTAATGTGGAGGTAGCATCGTGTGAATACACCCACCAATTCCCGAAGCTACCATAGATTTGATTTCAATGATGATTTTTCGGACATGAAAATCGTTATGTTTGCGGGTTCATGTTAGTTTTTAAGGGTGTGGAAGCTTAAGTGTTGCCTTAGATGTATTTTAGAACATATCAAGTGCGTACATACATCCAAAACCAGTTCATGTTTAGCCATAAAGAGATTTACTGGTTGGTGATTTCAAACATTTTTAAGTTTTCCGTAATAGATGGGAAAATCCTTCCCAACTGACGAACTCATATTTTTCAGAGGGGTAGGTATACCACCAACCAGAAGAGATGTTGAGCGATGCTAATTATCTACAAATGTACATATGCGCAGAGGAGAACAGATGCAGCAATCAAACCCAATGATGGGAAGCCAAGAGAAGCATTCAGACAAAGGCTTATCTCAGCTTTGTGAGACATGCGCATATGAATATGGACATTATCTATCTATCTAATCTAATCTAATCTAATCTAACCTAACCTAAGCTAATCTAATCTAATCTAGTCTAATCTAATCTAATCTAATCTAATCTAATCTATCTATCTATCTATCTATATATCTATCTATATGTATATAGATATTATCCTCATGTGTATATAAATATTATATATATACACATATACATATGAATATATATATATACACATATGAATATGGTGAGCCCAGATCTTTATCCAACATCATCCAAATTAGTGGTTGATGATAGTCCTGCAAGCCTTTTACAATGTGGGTCGATGCAATGATCCACCGCCACTGGAAAATCCTCGTCAAGCTATAGATCATTTTGCAGAAACCAATCCTGGTTTCCATTAAAAAAACATAAGTCAACCAGTGGCTGGATTTTAAGGAAGCTCAGGCTAGGTGATATTTTTGGGTGTGTTCCTGGCAGGGCATGCGGCCCATGCGATATGGTTTAGTTTTATGGTTTTGTGGGTAGGGTGTGTATTTTTCGCTCTACCAGACACACCTCGGCCGGATCAGTTCCTAAAAGGATCAGGATCCGGTTTGTTGGGCTAGATGGACGCATGGGGTGGCTTTGACGCGCGGATCTTCAGAGCTCACCAGTCACAGTAATCAATGGTTCTGAATGATTCTGATGTGTTTCTTGCAAGGACATTTTTCAATAATATAAGTTCAAGGTTGGTTGGAAGTGCACAGGAGGTTGGATGGAGGTTGGCCATGGTTGGTACTTATTGATACCAGAATTTCGATATCATTCGCTTGCAATGCCATCTCAATGACCCTTGCTACGCGTCCCGAAACGTCCCAAGATATTTCCAAATTATTGATTTAAAAAAAAATATATAAAATAATCAAATTTATTAAATCAAATAAATAAATATAAATAATATTATATTTATTTATCTATATTTATATAAATATTATATCATATATAATTAAAATTATATATAATATTATATATTATTATTATTAATTTAATTATTTCCAAAAAAAAATATTAAATATCCGGATATATAATTAAATATATTTGAATTTCGGATATAATTTTATGGGAATTAATTATATATAATATTAATTTAATATATATATATTATATTATTATAAAATAATATAAATATATATTTAATTTATAATTATATATTAATATAATAATATAATTTT
>Ga0126342_10015980_pt1 | contig 13108 bp, 8 predicted proteins | sample Cyp1metagenome_FD_92528 | JGI IMG/M metagenome (GOLD analysis project Ga0126342, IMG submission 92528) | Coral microbial communities from Lord Howe Island, Old Settlement Bay, Australia - Cyphastrea 1 metagenome | ecosystem: Host-associated > Invertebrates > Cnidaria > Coral ... | reverse complement strand
CTGCAAGCGATACCCCCCAAGTTTACCATATATCATTATTGTACAAACGTGTGGTAAGCGATGGGACCTTCCCAAATTTGTGGATGTCCTTTCCGTGAACCTAGGGTTTTCACAATCGCTCAAATGGGGATACCCAAACAGCTGGATGGCTTGTTTTTGGGAAACTCCTATTAAAATTGATGATTTTGGGGTACTGTACCACCATTTAGGAAACCTCCATATAACTATTTTGAATAAACCAATCTCTCTCTCTCTCTCTATATGAATATATACATATGTAACTATATTATATATATACACATAGTTGCTGTTTATTTTTCATAGGGGTTCAGTTAAGTTATATATGCAATTTGTCCATAAGCAGTAGAATTATGCTTGCAAACATGGAAACATTGGGATTTTTACGGAGCATGGTCAGACATATCAGTGCAGGGTGGCATCCCACAACTGCTTAGCCAATGCCATGAACCATGTAACCGACCATTGGGCGTTCATTGCATAAAGACATCATACCATACCCAGCTACATAAACCCAGACTAGGAATGATCTACTGTCATAATTACCCTTACTGACTTACCTATAACTGGAGTATCCCACAGTTATCCCATTTTTTAATTCTGCAATTATCCTATTATCCCACTAAATTATCCCACAATTAGTCGTAGGTTTGTAAATATAATCATCAACAATCATTGATCGTTTATACCATATTATATAATAACCCTCTGGTAAACTAACATAACTATGGAAAATCACGATTTTTAATGGGAAAAACCACTATAACTGGCCATTTTCAATAGCTATTTTGACAAAACCAGAGGGTAAGTCTTGGGTTTGTCATACCTCATTGCAACTGCTTGGTTTCTCAAGCACAAGAGGGATCCCACGTTATCATCTTTCGTTGACGCTTGGTTATTTTGGACAGGGAAACAATCAATGGGAATTCCCTGAAATTTAGCCCTTATATAAGTCTTATATATGGTAGGTATCTCCAATTTAGAATCCTGAAATTCCCACTGAAACAAGGAAACCATGTTTTTTTTTTGGGGGAGGCTTAGGCCCCCAGGCCAGCCATCAAGATGACCAGGTGGCAGTGTGGTGGATACAGCATCTGACGCCACTCAACAGGCCAGGGATCATCTGGGTATCACCATGGTGTACCTTCTTTGGTCTAAAAGTAGGGTACCCCATTCCATCTAGTGGTACATATATACATCATTTATACCAAAATATATCATATATAACATAATATATATATATATCACATGTAACATAATATATATATATATATATATATGCACCGAACATATGCTCACATATACCATTTTGATATATTTGATCATATATATATATATGTCATATTGGAATCATCTTATTTTCCATCATTTCCATTTGGCACAGAAACGGGGATATTTTTGACGCCGATGTGGTTAGTGGTTTTTTGGTGCCAAAATTTGTCCGAGGGATCATCGCAGGCAAATTCCAGGAGTCTATAGCAAGTGAAATGGCTACTGAAATGGAGGAACATTATGATCACCCAATGATATATATATATATCTGTTCATATATCCAAAAACCGTATGATATATCATCATATCATTGGATAAATTGGGGGTTTTCCAAGAGTTTTTATTGAAATCCATGTTGGTTTATGGTGTTATGATAGGGAATTCTCATGGAATTCTCATGGAATTCTCATAGGATCAATCCCATTGAACTCACCAGCCCGGATGATGACACCCCAGGCCGATCTCATGGGATAAAACCAGCATCATTTTTATGGTATTTTCATGGGGGCTTCTAATATGAGAAAGCAAGAAAATATATGAACCTATGGGTGATAACCTATGGGATATTTTCATAACCTATGGGATAATAAGCTATGAAGAGCATTAGATGATACTATTGCATGTGATGATAACCTATGGGATAGTTTCTATTTTGGTGATTTTGCACAATACCTCTTGGATTCCTGGCTGAAACCGGACGCAGGTTTCATGTGAGATGGGTTGAAGAAATCCGGGATATGGGATATATGGTAATTTTATGTAATTTTTGTACAGACGATACCCTCTGGTAATCTGTTACATAGCTATTGAAAATGGTGATTTATAGTGGATTTACCCATTAAACATGGTGATTTTCCATAGCTATGTTAGTTTACCAGACGATATAACGATATATGGGATACATGGTTACATATATCCCGTGTGGTAGATCATCCAAGCAAATTCTTAGCGATTTTTTTTTTCTCGCAGAAACCAATGTGTCTGTTTTTTGGCAGGATACTCCTCGAGCCTTCTCCTTCCCATCCTTAGTGCTTGGGGGTCACAGGCTGGGGTACTCTCCGGTACTCTCCGGTGTCTCCGGGGGATGGGAAAATCATTGGTTGACATGGAATATATTGGGGATAATATCGGATATTATGGTTTTACTGGTTTTACTGGGTTTTATTGGTTGATATGATGGTTGATTTATGATGATTTTATACTGTTGTTATACTTTTGTGATAATCATAAATCCGACTCGGATATGATGGGATATATGGATAGATTGGTTGATCAAAGATGATCAAAGTAGCAACCTTTCTGCCCCCACGAGTGCCTTGAACCGTCACATAATTTTGGTGCTGAAATAGGGTATATACCTAGATTTGACGGTTGAGAACATCATTTTGTGATTCAAACATCCGCTACCTGCTCGTAAATATAGAAAAAACTATGGAAAATCACCATTTTCAATGGGTAAATCCATTATAAATCGGCGATTTTCCAGTTCGCAAACTGTAAGAAATTACCAGAGGGTAGCCTATGGGTACCGTCATAAGGTCAACCTGGATGAAGAAACTGGATGGGTTGATCGGGAGGTGACCTGGTTCACCACGTCTTGATGACCATGGGAAACCATAGGAACATGTGGGTTTAATGAGATTTATAGCTGATTAATAGATGATTTTCCCAGCTATAAACCTCTACCCGGCCTGGTAAACGTTAACAGTTTGCGACATAGAAAATGGTCATAGAAATAGTTGATTTGACCAGCTAGAAAATGGTGATTTTCCATAGTTATGTCAACGTTTACCAGAGGGTAGGAGGCTATAGAACAAATTTTATGGAGCTATGATATTTGTTGGTGACATGCTTGTAATGTATTATATCCCTTTCATTCTATTCCGATAAATTAGGAGGTTATAGAACCCATTTTCAACAACAAACGGTTCTCATTTATCACAATCATTGACCAATTATTCTCTAAATACCCTCTGGTTATTTAACATAGCCATGGGAAATGGCCTATTTATAGATGGTTTACCTTTAAAAAATGGTGATTTTCCATGGCAAACTGTTAGTCATAACCAGATGGTAATCCTTCTAAGTTTATACCACCATCATATCCTCATAATATCCCCCATCATATCCTTCATGATTGTTGCTAGCCCGTTTTTCGTGCCATGACTGCCGTGCCAGGGCTCCAGTGTGCGCCGCTACATGGCTGGGAGAGGGTCAGGCAGGATTTTCATCAAAGTTCACCAGAGTTAGGGTGATTTCATGAGATTCTTGTTGGGATTCTAGTTGGGATTTAGTTACCTAAGTTGGTGTATATACTTTGTAAGGAAATATCATGGGACTTATGGAATATATATATGTATAGAACTAGTTTAACCGGTGACTCTAAACCAACAAACATTTTACTGAGGCTCACTCGGTTGATAGTGGGTTCCAGATACAGGCTGACTGAGACGATACCTGGAGTCAGTGCGATGGTAAAAAGCTGTTGCCCAGTCAATGGGGCCGGGAATCATCAACCCATTTTCATAGGGATTCATTATGTACCCATTGTTGTGTTGGGATTCACATTTCTGGTATGGATGACCATATAGAACATGTACATCCATATTGTTCGTTCATGTTTACCACATGAAAACTATGGATATTTCACTGGGGGTAGCACCTGGTAGATATTGACATCAGAGCCATCGACAGATATGTGTGGCCTGGCACAATCCCCAGCTGATGGGCCTCACCACACATGATCTCTGGGAATCCCCAGAGTGGCTTCAGTTTGCGACATGGCCCAGCCATGGCCCAGTCGATTTATAGTGGATTTTCCCATTGAACATGGTGATTTTCCATCGTTTTTTGTATGTTTACCAGGCCGGGTACCTGGATTGGAATTTAGCCTCTGGGAATGACTAACAGTTTGCGAAGTGGAAATAAAAACCATCTTAAAGTTCGGGAAATCAACTATTTCTATGGGCCGTTTTCAATGTCGCAAACTGTTTGTTAGTTTACCAAAGTATAAGTCACAAATCCAAGTGTTTTTGGTGGAGAAATCCTGGTGTTTAGTTTGCCTGGAATTCTCATTGTTGGTCAGGTAGAATCTCATTTATTCAGCATAAAACATACCCTCTGGTAAACTAACATAGCTATTGAACATGGCCATTTATAGTTGATTTTCCCATTAAAAATGGTGATTTTCCATAGCTATGTTAAATTACCGGAGGGTAACATCACCATTGCCCAAGTTTGTTTGGTGCTTAAATCCCTACTTGAGGGCGCAGAAAAAATCCGCTCAAAATGATGTAGGTTAGATTAGGTAATTTAAACATGGTGGTGATTTCTACTTGGTGGCGAACTACCCACAAATCGTAAGTAGGCAAAATAACCCCAGTGATTTACATGGGATAAGGAGCGGGTTAATCCACATCAATCACTGGGGTTATAACCTACTTACTAAGTGGGATGAGCCACCAAGTAATTATATCATATTTAATATCCCACTATTGTATCAATTATCCCATATATCAATAGAGTTATATATAAAAAAATCTATGATTTACTCTCAGGTAAATTAACATAGACCCAGAAAATCACCAATTTTTAGTGGAAACTAGTCTTCCAAATCCTATCTGGAAAGGCATGTTAATTTACCAGAGGGTATATCCCAAACAATTGAACCTAACTATATATTTTATTGTATATTTTTATGATATATCCCATGGATTATCCCATTCTTACTCCATCAAATTCCAGTTATTATCAATCATCTCCCCATGACATCCCCCGTATCTTTGGCAGGTGCTCACCGGATCGCACGACTGCACGGCCAAGGTGGCGAGAGAGGATATACCCTCTGGAGATACCCTGAGTACCCTCTGGTAATGGTGATTATATCATTTTTAATGGGAAAATATGAACCATCATAGAGGGAATGGTGTTTATAGAGGGTCTTAATAGTGATTGTTGATTAATAGTGGAACATGGTTATTAATAGTGATTCTTATTGATGTAACATATGGAAAATGGTGATTACCCTCTGGTAAACGTTAACAAAAAACGATGGAAAGATCCACCATAGCTGTAATGGGTAGTCATCAACTATTTCGACTGGGCCATGGCTTCTATGTCGCAAACTGTAACAAATTACCGGAGGGTAGAGGTTTATAGCTGGGAAAATCATCTATTAATCAGCTATAAATCCCATGAAACCCACATTTTCCTATGGTTTCCTATGGTATGTCGAATTATGCTGTCCTTTAGCAAAATTTCCGACATGTCTCCGATGTCCATCGCTCTCAAGAGCTGGATTTTGCCATGGCCATGGAGGGATATACAACAGATTATAAAGCAAAATACCACATGTACACGACATGTGGGGCCCCCAAGATAGCGTTCAGTTGGTGCAAATAACTCCAATAACTATGGTTTATGGTACGCAAATAACTATAGTATTCATGGGGTTTATAAACCAACTTACAACCGGGGGGGGCCCCACATTGCAGGACATGTGTATATAAACTTAAGGGGATGGCCAAAGCAACGCGACACTATTGACCCCCCTAAAGCTCGATGCCACCACAAGTGGCATTGCACAGATTTTGTTCGCCATATGGGTATGGATCAATACCTATTAATACCATTTTTAGGGGAATGAACATCCATTTACCAGCTATTTTGATGTGAACTACAGGGGTACAAGGTTTTGACACACTGCCATATCCGGAAGGACTATTTGGGATTATTTGGGTATCTGCCATCCACCCTAAACCCAAAAAGAATGACCCGTACCAATATGGCAATGGGTCCTTTGCTGGCACCCTGATGTTTTTTGTGCCCTCAACATGCCCAAGATGATGCGACCAGCACTTGGGGCTCTTTTCACTGACAATTAAAACACATTTTCGACTGGTTTGACCACCATTTTTTTGCAAAATTATATAACATATATTTTAAAACCATATAACTATTTGTTTGTTAAACCATCATGTTGGTTGCGTAAATTCTGCAATTCTGCTCACTGAAAAAGCAATCCTCCGGCACCACTGGCACCGATTGAACAGGTGTGGAATGCCAAGTCTGGGCTGTGTGCGGGGGAGCTCAGTGACAATCGGTCAGTTCAGGCATGGTGAAAAGCCCCTGGTGAAAAGCACATCGTTGTGAATGGCCGTTCCCTCAGATATTGATTCTGTAGAAGTTAAAAACTCCCAATAAATCTACAGGATGGGGCCCCCAAGATAGCTAAGTTGGTTTATAAGTAGCTTAACAATGGTTTATGGTAGATATAACTATAGTCAATGGGGATTATAATGGTTTATAAACCAACTTACAACTGGGGGGGCCCATCCTGTATCTGGTATAGCTGGATGTTCACTCCAGATATATGAGAGTTTTATGCCCCGGGTAAAGGGGGGAAGATGTGAATATGAACCGCAGCTGTGAAATGTGATGTTATTTTTTTTTGCAGGGATCTAAGATTTGTCATGTGTTCTCCTGGATTTATCGTAACCATACAAATATTGCCGAAGACAGGGAACGCTGGTAATCTGGGTTTTGTTTAAGGTGATTTTTTATTTTCCCAATAGGAAATCCACCATTTGGGGAATCTATAGTGAATATTTTTCATTTTTTGGGGACCCCGACTCAGCAAATCCAAGTATACTGTAACCATGACTCTATCTATATTCTATGTAGATCTAGGTCAATGGCCATCTCTGGAACCGATTGATTGGAGGTACCTACCATATATAAGGCCTATTGTTCAGGCCTTCGATGATTTCCCAGGGAACCAAACCTCCATTTTTCGTTCGGCCATGGGGATTTTCCATTGCAGGAGCTGACACTGGAAGGCCACGAGGCTCCCGTGCTCTGCGTTGCCTGCGATGGCCAGCGGGTGCCATTCCTGCCCCAGAGCTGGGGGTTGGGTAAATCTGGGCTTGATACTGTGGATGGTGGGCCAGCGAAATCCTGCACCAGTTGATAGATGGTTTATCCAATGATTTTGTTGGGGTTTCAACCATCCAATGTGGTGGTGCAGGATTTCGCTGGCCCATCCACAGTATCATGGGGAAAATGATGATGACTAGCGGGGCAAGGGCGTCTCAAATCTTTCCTTTTTAAACATGATTTTGGAGAACGGCTCCAATTTTGGGTACCCTCTGGTAAACTAACAGTTTTTGATTTATAGTGGATTTACTCATTAAATATGGTGATTTTCCATAGTTTTTTGTATGTTTACCAGAGGGTAATTTGACACTTGAAACCTCCATTTCTCTTTCTGTTTCAAAAGACGGTTAAGATTGTATCCGTGGAAGTCGAGAGAATCTGCAGCCGGCTGCTGGAACACCAAATATTTGCGTTCATGAATTCCGCTATTAATCTAACCATATCTAACCTATATTATAGTTATTACACTTATATAATGATTATAATCATAACCAAAAAAATATTATAGATATGACCAAAACCATAACCCAAAATTAAAATGACACCCTGGCGGCAATGTTGAAATGGATCGATGGTGCCCGGAGATGGATGACTGGGATGAGATGGATGACTCTCTGTTGCAACTGGTGGTTTGTTTCCCCATTGAACAAACTATGGTTGTATGGATGTGGGTCAAAATGGAAGACCGTTAAGGGGACCACAGATGTGAATGTCTAGTTTAGTTTTTTCACCATCCATAATTTTAAGGGGTACCTAATGACTTGACCCATACCCGTATATTCGCTTACACCTGGAACTGCACTGTTGGCATTGCGCACGATTTTGGTGATTTTGGTGAACGTGAACATGGTGCATTTTTAAGCTGCATCTTTGATCGGTTGGACTTAGGTATTTCCTGAGTTGGCTATAAAGATGGGTAGTCTCTTTGTTTGTTTTCACATCACTTATAGGCCCACTCCGCAACCGCCCAGAAATTGCAATTTCATTGCAAACATGACATGTGTTCAAGGTCGAGAAAGCAAAATCCAGCCATTTGAGATATGCTGCACGTGGTGATCAAAATGCACTGAAATTGTGAAAATTAAGAAATGATAGCTTCCTCCTTGAAATGGACGGCTTCTTTGAAATAGACAGCTTTGAGAGGTGAAAATTGGGCTTCTGATTCGAGAGTTTCGATGGAACATCATAGTTGGGCGACAGATCCTTTTGTCATTTGTGGTCAATTTTTGCATAAAAACATCCCAATTTCTACAACCAGCGGAATTCCTATGACAGTTTCTATATTCCCACAATATCATGGATGTTTCTCAGATGATTTGTCAGAATCCCAACGACACCGGACTGTCTAGTCCAATAGCCCACACGAATGTAATTCGAAGGCCATAGATGTCCTTTTCCCAGTTGATTTTCATGTTGAGGGCTTTCTTCAGAAACTTTAAAAAAAAAGTTTCTGTGATTTTCCAGATGGGATCAACCAAAGGCGTTTCTATTGTCGAGCCGGCGTTCCCGAAAACGACCACAGAACTTCGCCATGGGCGCCCGTTGCAGCCAATTGGAGCGCCTTGGAGATTCGTTGCAGCCACGGTTTTGCTGTGCCACGGATTTTCGGTGCAAAAAATGTCCCCTTTTTTGGTAGCCCAATAATGAACACCATGTGGGGATGGTTGATTATTGGGTTGATTATTGGATTTACGATGGAAAATTACCATGTTTAATGGGTAAATCTTGACGTTACCTATGGGATATTTATAGTGGTTGGTGGTTTGGAACCATGGAATTTTATGACCTTCCATATATTGGGAATGTCATCATCCCAGCTGACTACAGAGAGGGGTAGGGCGAAAAACCACCAACCAGATTTGGTTCACAGAACTTGTTTTTGTCGGGGGGATGGGATGATTGATGAACTTCGATGGGAATTTTCGATGGTATTTTGGAGTATCCTATTTTCAGAGAAATCCATACCCTCTGGTAAACTAACATAGCTATTGAAAATGGCCATTTATAGTGGATTTACCCATTAAACATGGTGATTTTCCATAGTTACTTTAGTTTACCAGAGGGTATATTATGGGAATATACGAAGAGTCATGGGAATTTACGCTGGTTCTAGAAATAGTGCATATGATGGGAACAGTATGGAGATTTTCGTCCACAGCTAGTAAGTGGCTAATGACTCATTTCTTTTGGTATGTATATATTGGCAGTCTGCTTGGCCTGTTTATCCACTAAATTCTGTTTTGGACCCTTTTAGCCCTGGAACTATTTGTAATAGGCCGGAACTACTTGTAGCGTATATATATATATATATGTGTATATGCTCAGCAATCAAGTGCGGGTCGAGGGGGGGCCGCTGACCATATATATATATATGTATATAATTGGGGTCATCAATATGCAACTGGGTCGTTTTATATGGTTATGAAGTTATTACCGACCGGATGTAACTTGGATGCACATCCAAGTAGAACCCCCATATGCTGTTGACCATTGGGGGTGCCATTTTGGCAGCAACTCGTTGTCTTTTTATGGGTACCCATTGATTCTGAATCAACCAGGGTTTATCTTGATCCGGTGTTGACATTTTATCACAGGATGCGTTTTTAACGGGAGTCCCCTATTCCAATATTGACACCTAGATTCTCATTGGAATTCCCATTTCTTGTTTAGGGTTTCCATTGCTCTTCTTGGCGAAATCAAGATTTCGATTTGTGATGTCCCCATGCTTGATGATTCCATTTGAAATTTGATTTGCAGATGTTCATTGAAATAATCTGGTTGGTGGTTTCAAACATCAATTTTATTTTCCATTTCATATATGGGATAATCCTTCCAATTGACTCATATTTTTCAAGATGGTTATTGCACCACCAACCAGTATACATAGTTATTTATAGATGGGAAAATCCACGATTCATCGGGACTTACTAGCCATGGTTATTACCCTCTGGTTAAAACCACCAACCAGAAATTTCGTAAATCACCGTTTTTCCATATATCGGGAATAATAATCCCATTTGACTTTCATATTTTTCAGAGGGTAGGCATACCACCAACCAGTAATAGACTTCAATGGAATATCCCCATTGAAATCGGACATACAAAAAACGATGGAAAGATCCACCATTTTTTTAATGGGAAAATCCACTATTTCAATCACCATGCTATCAATGTCGCAAACTGTAAACGTTTACCAGGCCGGGTAATGATGGCCGCTCATTTCACTGCCAGCACCCAGCACTGTTCCCTGAAGATTGTCGAGGGATCCCCCCTCGACGACCGTGATCATAGGGTGCAGTCTGCAGTTCCAGGTAGAATATGTTCATGATTAGAGATTAATAGTATCCATATATAATATGTTCATAATTATATATATATAGTTGGCCATATAGTTATATATAATATATATATAAGCATAGTTAATCTGCCCCATATCACTGGGGTTCAAAATCCCATGGTTAGCAACCCAATACCAGCAACCTGATGGCTCACCTGTGCTCTTTTTCACAGTTTTCACACCGGGAGTTGATGGCTTTAGTCCTCAGAAATTCGCAGTCCAGCAACTTTTGGAAAACCTAGGGTTTTAATGGGAAAACCATAGGAAAACCATAGGAAAATGGAGCTTTACCCTCTGGTTATGTAAATATATAGCTATGGACAATGACCCATTTACAGATGATTTACCCATGAAAAATTGTTATTTTCCACAGTTTTTGGTATGTTTACCAGAGGGTACTAGCAACTTTAGCTGTGTTTTGAAGATTCCATACTCCCGTTACCTCCAATATAATCCCCATATTGTTTGTATATGCAATAAACTATCCCAACAATCAACAATTGTCTGGTTCCCAATTTTCTCAGGCAATCTTTGACGGTCAAATTTCCGCTTATGGTTTTCATCCTTCAGAATCAGTCTTGATGGCAATGTCCCGGAATTTTGGATGGTTTCTACAAGATCTGATACTTAAAATCATATAAAATCATACAATGTCAGGCCCCCCAGTTGTAAGTTGGTTTATAAACCCCATGAATACTATAGTTATAAGATCCATAAACCATAGTTATTGTATAAAATCCATATTTTTCAATGGTTTTCATCTTTAAACTTGCGCGATTAAACTCGATGGTCACCTTTCGAGTTTCCGACCTTTTGAGGCTCGCGTCCTGCAGCACGTCCCCAGCGTGGGGAGCTCAAGTCATGGGACGAAAATGGGAATTGGACCGAGGAATATGGGGAGTTAAGTAGCAAAAAATACATTAACTAGACATATTAGGAGAATAAGCAGATTTGTTGGTTAAGTTCAGTGTCAAAATGCTAAACTAAGTAGGGAATGAGAGATGGTTACTTATTATTTTTGGGCGCGAAATAGGCGGATTTAATTGAGTTCCATAGGAGTATTCGAAATTTTTGGATATATTCTAGTAGTTACTGTAAAGTATTGGGCAAATAATAGCACCATTCCCCAAAAACAGAACAACTTAGATTTACCAGTATTGGGTAAGATTATACTTTTCTTTTTTTTTTAAATTGAGGGATTGCTATTCTATATCCATCTATATCTACCTATATCTACCTATATCTACCTATATCTACCTATATCTACCCATATCTACCTATGTCTACCTATATCTATCTATATGACTACATCTACCTATATCTATCCATATCTATCCATATCTATCTGTATCTATCTATATATCTCTGTCTATCTAGATCTATCTATCCATCTATGCATCTATGCATCTATGCATCTATCCATCTATCCGTCTATCCACATACCTACCTACCTACCTACCTACCCACTCAACTATCTATCTGTTTGTCTATCTATCTATCTATCTGTCTGTCTATCTATCTATCTATCTATTTATCTATCCATCCAAAAGAAACGTGGGATTTAGTATGAAGAATGGGCCTGCGAACAGATTCATCACTGGATTTTGCAACGCTGGTTAACCCTCTTGAAATGGAAGCTGGATCCCCAGCTATATGGGAATATCAATGGGTATACCTGAGAGCCCGGGCCCATCATTGTAGTAGGGGTCAAACCAGCAAAATTGAGGAATCAACCAACAACAAACATGTCATTCAATGGTCCAAGCCAGTGTTACCTGATTTTGCATGTTTCGACCACTCATTTCTGAAGCATACCCTTTTGGTCTCAAGCACATTTTGACATTTTGACACATCTTGACACATTTTGACATCTCGTGCCACAGCATTTTTGTTGCGTTTGATGCTCCCCTGGTGTCATTTCTGTCATTTCAGCTCCACTTCCTCTGTGAACATCCCATAGAACTTGGTGTCCTGTGAGCCCCCTAGGCCTGTGCCCAAAGCATGGCAGGCAGGGCTGGGCTGATATCCGAGGTTGTCCACTGGACTTCCATCATTTTGTTTAATTTCCTCAAAATAGTTTCTGGTTGGTGGTTTGGACCATTTTTATAATTTTTCCATATATTTGGAAGAATCATCCCAACTGACTTTCACTCCATCATTTTTCAGAGGGGTTGAAACCACCAACCAGTAATAGACTTCAATTGAATATCCCTATTGAAATCGGACGAACTATGGAAAGATCCACCATTTTTCATGGGAAAATCCACTATTTCAATGACCATGGCTCTTTATCATTTTCTCATCCGGGTGTCCCAGACTTGGCCTGGATGTTTGCCACCTGGTTATGATGTCCCATCTATAAATGGGCCATACCCCATGTATATATACATATATGTATATATATATGATATTATATATGATATGATATACTATATATAATATATCAGACATTATATATAACAAATTATATATAATATATAATATATAATATATAATATATAATATATAATATATAATATATAATATATAACATATAATATATTATAT
>Ga0126342_10015979_pt1 | contig 13109 bp, 9 predicted proteins | sample Cyp1metagenome_FD_92528 | JGI IMG/M metagenome (GOLD analysis project Ga0126342, IMG submission 92528) | Coral microbial communities from Lord Howe Island, Old Settlement Bay, Australia - Cyphastrea 1 metagenome | ecosystem: Host-associated > Invertebrates > Cnidaria > Coral ... | reverse complement strand
CTCTCGCTGAAAAAATCAAACGGTTGTCGAGGGAAGGACACGGTCGGGACAGGGTGTCTTTGAACTATAGGTCATTTATGTTTGGGAAACTTCCGCCGCCGGCTTGCCCGGGTCTATGTTAATCCATCATTGGAATCCCAATTGGGATGACCTTTTCAAGGGATAATTCATGGGGGTTTTGAACACTGCTCAAGCAACATGGAGATGCGTGGAAACTTCCATAATCATACAGAGATTCAAGTAGATTCTCAAAATTCTGAACAAGTTCTCCAAAGTTGACTTGTCAATGCGTAGATGCCATTGAATCTGATGATTTCCCTCCAGAATTGGACGCTCGGCTCGTGGGGATCTACTCAATTTATGGTGCCATTGTTGGTTCCGCGCGGAAAATGAGGTTTCTGTGGGGATGAGGTTGCCCTTTGGCAAACATGTGCGGGAAATCCCAAACTAGATGGGAGTTTTTTTGACCGGAACATCATCGAACGAAACGCGGAAAGTTCCATGATATCTCCATGATATATCTATGAGATACCCAATTTATGGTGTCTGCGGCTGGAGGTCAGGAGTATCTAGCCCTCAGCGACACTGGGGACTCGCCATGACCTTGGAAGGCTGTGGTTACCATTCGGAATTTGGCTGGTAAAAATGGCAGCCAATGGAGAACCCACATTACTGTACATTACTGCTGTTCAATTCAGGGGGCACATTTTAAGTGACGTTGAGTTTTTCTGATTTTTTTTTTGTTGATGTCTGAGGGTTTGTAGGACCACATAAAAATCATGTGTTTTTGGACCCTGTCAGCCTGTGCGGAAAAACGTCCACAGTGCCATATGCCAAGGCCTCGCACCAATACAGTGCGCCTCCATCAGAAACAGGAACTCAAACCTCTGCTATGGGAGTGAGCGGCTGAGTCGGCTGTCGGCTTGTTGGGGTGTCCGTGATTGATCAAAGTTGAGAAGAGGTTGGATGTGTCCACTATCATTTTCTTCAAGTGATCATGGGTACAACTATTATGTCATTCCCACTTATCATCATAATATCTGAAAACATTTGCTCCAATATCAGTGCCTACGAATCAAGCTTCAGTTCAATGGAACGTTCGACAGTTCGACAGTTCTCAGCCTGGATGAATTGCGTCCAGGCTGAAGACTTCCGACGGCGGCTCTCAGTAGGATTCTCAGTGAATCCGCAGTGAATCATGGCACTGTGCCATCAACTTACTGGTGCGTTTTACGTGGGGAATTTTCGGGAATGATCCACAAGAACTATATTAATCATAATTAATCCCAGCAACCCCCAGCAACCCATCCATTCCCTACGTAAAACGCACCAGTAAGTTGACTAACATTCTTCAAGATGGTTAAAACCACCGACCAGTATAACTATGGAAAATTACCATTTTTAATGGGTAAATCCCTATAAATCACCATTTTCATGAATGAAAACCTGGTCCCCAGGGGGAACCTCTTGGGGGATGGTCCTCATTCAAGAACATGGTGTGACCCTTGGCAGGCGATGCAGCGGGAAAATGAGATCCTACGGAACAAGGCGAGCAAATTTCGCTTCGACATGGTCGACCCAAAAGGAGGTTGGGCTTATGAATGATATGAATGGCTATTCATGATACCCTCTGCTAAACTAACATAGCTATTGGATGATAACTAGTTACTATAGCTAATAATCAGGATTATCAACCCTCTGGTAAACTAACAGTTTGCTATTGAACATGGCCCAGTCGAAATAGTGGATTTACCCATTAAAAATGATGATTTTCCATAGTTATGTTAGTTTACCAGAGGGTAATCAATGGTGATTTTTTTGTGGGACAACTATTGGGATGAAAGAACCTCCAGAAGTTGGAATATGGTGCCCTTACAACTAGTATTAGGTGAACTATAACCCACAAAAATTAGTGCAACTTCACCCCGAAGTAGTGTTGTCTTTTGCGTTGTTTAAGCATTTTTAGAGGTGCAATTCGGATGTTCGGTTGGCACTGTTGGACTTCATATTTGCAGCACTATGCAGCTGCAATTCCCAGATTGCCTGCGGGTCGAACAGCGATCCAATGCTAGTTCTATATGAGACAGCTAGCTGTTTTAGCTCAAGCACAAAGGCTGCAAACAAATACACATTCTATTAGGGTTGATGCTTCGAGAGAAGTACCAGGATGACAGACGATCTTTGATTGATCAGATCAAGGAGGACCCTGGGAAATTCTGCCGTAGCCGCATCATTTCAGCAACTTTCCACGAATGGGTTGAAGAGAACATTGAAAAAGGACGACCACAGGACCCCTTGTTTTGGGGTGTGTAACGAAAATCATGAAAAACAATGGGTTCAGCAGTATTTTTTTTCCCAGCAAAACCAAGCCATTGAAAAAACATTGAAACTTTGGATCAAACTTGATCTTTGGACCAGATGATGTGCGATGGGTGCGCAGCCGTCAATGGCAGATAGCCAGGCATGTGAAGCATGGGGGGAAACATGTGAGCGAGAATATGACGTCTTTCAAACTCATTAATATGATTCAATGGGAGACTAATTATTAGTCTAATATTTTGTAGTCTATAATAATATTGGCACAGATTAGCTCTAGACTTTATTAGCCTTTTTAGGCTTCAGAATCGTGGATTCTGATCAGCTTCTTTGATGTTAGAGGTGGTCCCCTTTAAGTGGCTGCTGGTGGAACTCAGGATCTTGGCGAAAAGGTGATGACCCGATGACCGAAATCTTTAGGAAATCCAGAATTATGAGAGTACCCTCTAGTAAACTAACCTAGCGAACTGGAAAATTACCATTAATATGTAAATAATCTATAACTGGTTGGTGGTTTCAAACATGAATTTTATTTTCCATTTCATATATGGGATAATTCTTCCCATTGATTAATATTTTTCAAGATGGTTAAACCATGTTAAAACCACCAACCAGATAAATGGTTTATTTTCCATAGCCATGTTAAGGGAGCTGTAAGGGACTCACTTTCCCATTTGAGATCCGAGATTTAGACCCCCGGATTTACCGTAGGACCAGTGACCAGTCCAGACTTGCAGCTGAAGACCAGTGTTTTTTCTTTTTTTTTTTAAAGGTATAACTACATGGGATACCAATGATTATTAATGGCAATTAGTAATGGTATGTAATGGTTCAGACTGGCAATTAATAGTTATTATATAATGGGTATAACTGTGGGATTCTAAGCTCCATAAGTAGTCCATTCGTGAAAAACACGTGGAGCTATCAGGTCCCGCGCTGTCGCTTTTGTGGAGTGCGACTGAGTACGGCGGCCAGCCACCAGGACGGCGAAGCACATGGAAGCGCTGCGCTGGTTTTAATACGGCTGGTTCATGGATGTTCATGGATATTCATGGTGTATGGCACCCCCCCAAATAAAAGGATGCAGAAAAAAAACATCTTGCAAATCCTCAGATACTGTAGATCTGTAGTAAATTGGGGATAATTATCTGTGAAGCAACCTTTCTTTCTGATGGGAAATATCGGGGAAGTTTCTTTCAGAATGATTTTCAAGAGGCGGCCTCTTGGTTGATCAATATCCGGATACTCAAAACGTGAATGCTCACTCGATGATGGGATTTTTGTGCGCCCAAAGTGACACCTCCATTGTGTCCCAACAAAAAAAGAGCATCATACTGTGGATGGTTGCGAAATCCACCACCAAAAGGATGGTTGAAACTCATTGAAACTCTATAAATCATGGGATGTAAAAACCACCTATCAACTGGTGATTTCGTAACCATCCGCAGCATCCAAGAAACTGCAGGAGCTTTGTTGGCGGCTCCAAGAGCATGGCCTGTTGAAAAGTCCTGAAGCCATCTCGGCCTATGAGCGCGTGGATCGGGGCGACTTCGTCACAGGCAGTGTAAACGGCAAGTTGTACTTTGTTGGTAGATTACTTTCAGGAACTCCCAAGGAAGGGTCAGAGAAAAGAGAATTTGCCATGATTTTTTGGATTTGATAAATAATTTGCCAGGATTTTTCTTTTCTATGTCTTTGGGTTGCTATGTACAGTAGCGGTTAATCATTAATCCTTAATACTTGGGGATGAATTGGGATGGACGTCACCCTGATTATCCACTGGTCAATACGGCTTTCGATTGGCTTTGCTAGCAAATGGGGATCCATGGGGATCCCCTCATATTGTGGATGAATGACTATAAATGATAATACTTACAATGATATGTATGTGTATATATATATACACATTATATATACAGTATAATATGACGTGGATATTTCCAAACAACCTTGGTAGCAAGATGCTTCTGTGGGATGCAATATATATATATACATACAGTTAAAAAAAGGCCTGTATATGTATATTTTTATATATCTATAGATAATCAGGTGTTTTATCGATTTTCCATCTATTTTCATGGGACTCTGTTGGTAAACCCCACAGGCGATGCGGAGCCTTACCAGGATGCTGCAGTTGTCATGGGCTTCGGGGCACAGGCACGGTGATGAAAAATGGGATGATCTGGTGATGAAAAATGCTGAAAATATGGTGGTTACCATCTGGTTATTTAACATAGCCATGGAAAATCCCTTATAAATGGAGGTCTTAATGGGAAAATCATCTATAAATGGGGCATTTTCCATGGCTATGTTAATAACCAGAGGGTAAATGGTGAACATGGATGAAACATGGTGAAAAAACGTGGTTAAGCAAGAAAGAATGGGATTTCACAGGATGTTCACCAACCCAAAAAATGGATCTAACGCGATTTTATTGGGATATAACCAACAAATACGGGCGATGGGTCCGCCTGAAACTGGGGGATACCTCAATTTACGGCCATCAATTTCTGAGGTATTTCCCCCTATTTTGAGACAAACCCATGTCATGATTATGTTGGTTGATGTTGACTGATGTTGACTGATGTTTGAGTTTGATAGCTCCAAATGGTTAGATCTTTGCAAGTCCCCAAAGTTAAAATTTAATCAAACATGATCAAACATTGACGGTTGAGATGTGACGCCTTGATCTTGTTCAACCTTGAATGGATTTTTGGCAGTACATCAGAGTAGCCTCCAGTCAACTAACATATAGATCATATAGCTATGGAAATTCTCTACAGGGTGTCCCTAGGAAATGATCTACGTTCATGGCGGATTTTCATGGAGTGTCCGTATATCTTGGTGTAAAAAAAACTGGAGGATACCATTAATGCTGAGGTATACCATATATCGAGGATATAATGAGGATATACCATGACAAAAACCCGCAGCTTGGCCATGCTGCAGGTGTCTGCTCCTCATGTGCACTGTGCGGCCTTGGAGCTGATACAGGAGCGCTGAAATCAGAGGCTTTCGGGGCGATGGGGGATGGGTTACACCCTATGATTTTCCCCCAAAAAGGGGGATGAACATCCATAGATCCCAACGATTTTGGGGCAAAGCACCAGGGTTTTGACTCATAGTCACGGTGGGAAGCTCACATAATTATGTTTTGCTCACATTTTTTTGGGTGTTTTTGCACCCCTTTTTTTCTGTCAAGGGAAACTCCATGGGTCCATGGGAAAACAGCCGAGTGATTTCCAGTCGATTGCCTGATGTCTGCGACGATGCGACAATGCCATAGGATGCCGCACGTGTTTCAGGAAAACGCATCGAGCCTGTCCGTGTCGCCCAGTCCTCGGCTGGCGTTCGAAGTGATCGTGCTCGTAGTCAGGCGAGTCAATTTTTTTTTGTCGACCGCAGCCGTTTTGGTCATGCTTAAATCATAACATGGCTATGGATCAATACCTATACATACCATTTTTAATGGGATGAACATCCATTTACCAGCTATTTTGATGTTCACCAGGGGTACAAGGTTTTGACACACTGCCAAATCATAATAGATTTTTTCGATGGATCCAAAATTACCTCCTCTAGTCATATCTTGATCACTTTAGTCATCCTAAGTAGATCCTCTCTATCCATAGGTTACCAGGTCACCCCTCCACTGATAAAAGGTGCCCCGGCTCCAAGGCACCTTCGTGTCTTGGACCTTGGGAGCGGTAGCGGTTGCATGGCCACCTTGTGTCCTGGCCAAGGGAGTAGCTGGTTGGAATCTGAAGTACCCTCTGGTTATGTCAAAAGAGCTATTGAAAATGGCCATTTATAGTGGATTTTCCCATTAAAAATGGTGATTTTCCATAGCTATGTTAAATTACCAGAGGGTAGATTCCCTTCATTCACTATGCTGCAGATTTGGATTATTTTCCCAAAGGGAAATCCACTACTTAACTCATCTACGGTTTTTTTCTCAGGGGCTCTTTAAGCAAATCCAAGTCAAAGGTGAGTGGCAAAATGAACCATGGCATTTCTTTTAATGGATCGTTTGGGCCGTTTGGGTATCTTTGATCCATATCATGTCATATACGCAGAGAGAAAGTTTGCAGGAAACCATCCCGTATCCCGCTATTTTTATATAGTGGTGCACATCATTGTATAACTGTATAACCCTTTCAAAGGAACCCCCCTCCAACCCAAAATCGGCACGGTAGCTATCACTGCTTCTTGCACAAACAGATCTGGGAAAGCCTTCCAAGACTAAAACCGGAAGTATGGGGTACTCCAAGAAACATGGGTTTCCCCATGAAACAGACCAATGGCTTGGATGAGAACTTGGGGTCCATGATATTGGTACCTATCACCATCGGTCATTCCTTGGATGATAACATGGTCAAGAGTTGGAATGCAGAATTACCGGGATGGTCATCAATCCATCCATAGGGTTTTTTATTCCCATTATGCTGTTTTTTCTTGCGTTTGGATGGATTAAATGGTGGCTACCATTTATCTCATCTAGCTTGACCACGCCACATATCAACAATAAGGGTGTGACATATCCAACAAGCATCGTGTGAATGCAGGGTACCTCAAAGTCCAATGGATTATCATCATTTTCCCTATTCGGATGCCTATTAATTTTGGGCTATACATCCTATCATTCTCAGACAGAACCGAATCATATATCTGGTTGGTGGTGACTGGAACATGACTTTTCTGACTTTCCAATATATTGGGAATGGAATAATCATCCCAACTGACTCATATTTTTCAGAGGGGTAGGGCCCAACCACCAACCAGACATATGTTGGTTATATAATGTTATATATCCCATGATATCCCGATTCAATCCCATTAAAATCGATGAAATCCCCATGGTTCATGGTCAACTCCTCCATTTCTTCGACAAACTGGCCCAAAACTGGCCCAGGTTGGCTCGGCTGGTGGAGGGCCGAGGCCACGTCTTAGCCCTGGAGCATATCGAGGAACTGGTCCAACTGGCGGAGCGCAATGTGGCGAAACATCACCAGGAGCTGGTGCCGAGGAGCAGTTGGTCTTAGGTTTCTTTTTTGACTTTGGGTCTTAGGGTTTAGGTGCTTAGCGGCTTAGCATTTAGGGGTTTTGCTGCATTTTCTCATGGTTTTTGGATGTTTTTTTTGAGTGAAAAATGGTTTAACGCATATCAATGGCCCATTGAGTTCAATTATTTTCTGACTGGATTGACTGGCAGATAAATCCAGAGGGTAACTGATTTGAGTATATATTATAAATAATTAGAAGTACAAAATAACATGTGGAACACAGGCCATATTGCAATCGGTTGTTTCTGTTTTTTTTTCTGTTCTTTTTCTCAGCAACCAGCCATATACGAGTCAAGTAGCATCTCGAAACCCCTGAATTCTCGGTCATTTTGAATCTTAACATCCAGTGTTCATTCTTCATCATCTTTTAAAATTCTTTATAGTTATGAGTTCTGATATAGATGTTTGATATAAAACTATATACAACTTGGATTTCTTATGGTTTCTTATGGTTTCTTATGGTTTCTTATGGTTTCTTATGGTTTCTTATGGTTTCTCCCATTTTTTTGACATGTTTTCCACATTTCGTCATCTCAGGTGCCAGAGACTTTGGAGATGCGATGCCAAGACGGGCGCAGTTTCGATGGCGGCGACGCCTTCCACCTGGTGCACTGTGGTGCAGCCTTGGAACGTGTGGAGGAGGGTACCCACACATTGGAGGTTTCTTAAGTCATGGTGTGGAAATGCTATAGCTGCATAGCTGGTTGGTGGTTTGGAACATGATTTTTTTAATTTTTCCCATCATATTGGGAATAATCATCCCAACTGACTCATATTTTTCAGAGGGGTAGGTATACCACCAACCAGATAGGCTTCAGGATAAAAATGGGGGATTTTCGGAAAATGAAGGATGGTATGACCATTGAGATTTTGAAGACCATAGGTTTCAATAGAAAAACATTGTCTAATCACTGGGATGATTTGGGGATTCCTACTTTGGGAACCCCCCCACATAGTAGGATAGTAGCATTTAATCAAATGGGATGATGAATCATATTTATAATATATATATACATATGAATCTATATTAAATCTTGACATTTATAACATCTTAGTGCTATCCTATTAGTCAATATCCATACTGATGTTTGATGTTTCATAGGATATCCAATAGGACAACTGATGATTAACCAACGGATGGAATGGGGTAATATGATATTAATGGCAATAGCATCATGCTATAGATAGTAGTGACAGTGGCGAAAGTGGCAAAACATGGGAGTAATCAATCGTCAGTGGGTTTCCCCCTGTAATATTACAGATACATTTTTACGATCCCATCTTAATACCACTGATATCAATGGTAATCAATATTATAATGTGTTATGATGGCCTTTTACGATATACTATGATATACCCTCCAGTAAACACACATATATATATATGTATATACACATGATTCTATATGTACTGTAAGTATAATTATACAGATCAATCGGCCATTGTTTATATTCCCAATAGATTGCTCGGGGATTGTGTATCCAATATTATGGAACCTCCCTACACTCTTGTCAAATGCAGTATATCCTCACCATTGTTGATGGTTCAATCCCTGTTTTGGGGACCCCCTTGCAAGTGTTGTGGCTTCAATCCCGATCTCGTTGTTTTTCCCCCATGAAATCCCTATTTTCTGATGAACTTGATGAAAATCCCATAAAATCACCATTTTTTTCCCGGTGAAATCCTTGTGGCCCAAAACGACAGGATTGGCTCCTGGCCCTGCTGATCCCCGGCGGCCGAGCGGTGGCACCGCTTGGGCCGACGGATGCACCGCAGTGGCAGCTTGGACCGGAAGCGATCCGCAGCCAGGGAGCCTTTGGAGCGTGGACATTTTGGTGGATGTTGGGTAATGTGATGAGATATTTTGTCAGTTTTTTTTGTGTTTTTGATCGTTTTTTTTTGGGATGTTGGGATGATTTTACGGGATTTGATGGGATTTTGATGGGATTTTCGGTGGACGTTGGATGATTCTAGGTAGTTCGGTGATTTGATGGGATTTTGATGCACCCAACGGGTGAAGGCTAGATGAATGGTTCATTATAGATATAACTGGTAGAACAAACATTTTTTTTTTGAATAATAGAAACATTATATCTATGTTTTTTTTTTTTTAATAGGGCTACATTATAGATGAATGGTTCATTATAGATGGTTCATTCATGGAATCTTAGCCCTGTCTAGGACATTAGCCAGGAGCTCAAAACGGATTTGACACTTGGACCATGGGCTAAACATGTCCATGGGAAAACCACCATTTGGAATTGGATGATTTAGCCCATCTAGATGTTATAGATTAAGATTATGAACATCATGATTACATTTATATATATATATATTAATTAGCCCATTTATATATATATATACCAGCATTTATAGCTCTTTTTATGCAATCTAGATGTTCCTTGGTAAAAAAAATCCCCACATTTTGGCCAGTTGAGTTCAGCTGCGAGGTTGTGTAGCATCGATCTGTTGCAGGATGGTTCAGTCGAGGTCACTCGACACTTGCGCCGGCTGCTCAGATGGGGATCATCAAAGGGGGATGGCAAAGGATGGCAAAGATACATGAACATAGCCATGTTGATGGGGATTTTCATAAGAAAAAAAACCATATGTTTATGTCACATAGCTATGGAAATTTATTATAAATGGAGGTTTGAATGGGAAATTCATCTGTAAATGGGCCATTTTCCAGAGCTATGTTAAATAGCCAGAGGGTATATGTACCTGATTTCTTGAGGATAAGCCACAATGTGTATACCCGTGAGATATCTCGGGATATCTGTACTGCGGGTCATGATGATCGGCAGGAGTCCTCTATGTGCCGATGACGTCGGAAACGCACCAGAGAAATCGCGGAGAAGAATGGGATGAAGTAGTGGCAAGGCGAGAGCACCCGACGAAAAACTACTGTAGGACAGCTTTGCTGTCCTACAAACTGTGAGGCTTAAATTTCCCTAAAATCCTATATTTGCTTGATGAATGATGATCATCATGGCTATACCGGCCATACCATGATTGCCATCCTCGGCCGTTGAAGTCTTCCCTTAAAGACCAATCTCATGAAATGTCATCGTTTTTCTTTTCAATGAACATGGTGAATACCTATGATGCCATATGAAAGTTTCCTAAAATAGGGCTACGCCCAAATCAACCATCTGTAAAGATGGATTTTCCATGAAAAAAACAATAAACCATCCAGCTATTGGGATATCCCCACCCCCATTTATGGAAACCACCATATATATATATATATATATGTGGGGATGAACATCCAGCAAAAACCAGCTATTTGGATGTGATTTTCGGCAGGTGTGTGGAGAACTCCGCGCATCTCACCAGCTAACGCAGCGCGGCCGACAGCCATGCCGCGCAGAAACCGGTCGACCGTGGAGAGACCGAAAAGGGGATGATGGTACATGCGAGGGCCACATCCGCCAGATATGACATGATATGACCTGAACTGAATTTTGACCCCGAAAAATTGGAGGCTATGTAACTATAGGTAACATTATGTAACTTATGTAACCACAATCAGTGGCTTTCCCCATTTTTCCTGAAAGACTTGGGGATCCGAAAAAGCTCCAGAGAAAACAACTGAAATATCCATTGGATTGTCGGCAGATGCCGGCAGGGTTTCCCCATCCCAAGCTTCAGTTGCCGATGTAGGTTCGGATGCTAGCATCCAGTTGACCACCACAGGCGCTGAATGGTTGGGAAGTGGCGGTTGCATGGGACGGCTTGTGCCACCATAATCATATACTGGTTGGTGGTCTGGAGCATTTTTTATGACTTTCCATATATTTGGAAGAATCATCCCAACTGACTAAAAAAAATCAGAGGGGTTGGGTTGAAACCACCGTATATCATATATAATCATATATGGTATCTCTATAAAGGATTCATCGCCATTTAGATGATTAAATCCAGTTGCTTGTCAGGTGGATAGCTGTTCCTGAAATCCTGGTTCCAGCGGCAAAACCATCCTCAATTTCTGGATTTGTTATCTAAGGGGAAACTAAACAGGAATCCCCACTATCAGACCAGCAGATACACATTTCCGTCATGAGGTACCAACAGTGCCATTGCTTTTTTTTGGGGGGGTAAATGATAAACATTGATAAACCATCCGATTTTATTATGAACAAACCCACAGGAATCCCAGCTCTCGACTGCGGCTGCGGCACCCCTATGTTCAGGTGGAGTGAGTGAACCCTCCGATATGTTTTGGAAGTGATCATTGCAGAGGAGTGACACGACTGGAAGATTGGTGGAATTGTATGGCCCAACATGGCCCAAGAATTTGTCATAGGATCCATGGGAGAACCATATAATAGGAAGTGACACTAATCACAAGCGATTTCGGTGGAATGATCACTGCCAGTATATAATTTTCTGAGAAACGGACGTGAATCTGGATTTGATCATGACGGCGAAACAGCCGTTGTCCATTCCAACGACGAATTCAACTCGATGATTGCCATGATAGGTCCCCGGTCGGGCAAAGGACCCCGGAGCCGGCTAGGGCAAGACAGCTTCAAATTGAAAGGGAGAAACACAGAAACTGCGGTTGACGATAGGCTTTGTAAGGACCCTGGCCCTTGTTTCTGCCTGATTTCCAGATGGAACTCTCCAGTGAGAGTGGACTTTGCTCTGAAGAAGTGCTGGCATGTGCCAATTTTCTTCATGTGAGCCTCTCCACTCAACATGCGGACCAGCCACCAGGAAATACCAGGAGATCCAGGAAATCCCTTGCTGCAGTGATTGCAATTCGCCCCTCTGCAGCTGTGTTGTTTCAGCTTCAGAGCAGAAGAAGCATTGACCTGAGCCAGAAATCGATGGAACCCCCACGGTTGCGAGAGCGACCTTATCAAAAACGCATCAAAAACACCATGTTTCCGGGGTAAACCTGTGTAATTAACCTGGGTAGTAATTTTCACACATATAAGAGGTATACACTACCCTGACCCTGCAGAATAGATTTGACAATCTATTTTTAGCTATTTTTTTGCGGGGTATCAAAGACTAGCCATGTATATCTTCGCAGTTCTTTCCACGGTGCAACAAAAATCCATGATATGTTGTCGGTGTCGATGGAATCTCCAGGCTGGAGTTTGGGGGAAGGTCTCGCCGAAAAACTGGTGGCTTTGTTCTGCCGTGGATGGACCCTCATGACCCTCATGATAACGGGACTTTCATAGGATTTAAATGGGACTTTCATGGAACTTTGGAAGATCTTGGAGCATTTTGCGAAAATCCCTGATATTGGACACATCCACCGTTTGCAAAAATCAAACAATTACAGTCACTTCCACAGGTTTGACTTCTGAATCAGTATGGAACAGTCTTTCACATCGCCGCATATCACAGCCATTCTTCTGCCTCATCTTGTTGTGTGTTTTCAACACTTTTCCAAGTGTTTGTTGTTTTCACTGAACCATCTCCAATAATCAGATAGCGCTCTCGGCATGGTGGGACGAAAATGGTCGTAGCAGATTACCATAGATTACCATAGATTGCCATAGATTGCCATAGATTACCATAGATTGCCATAGATTGCCATAGATTGCCATAGATTGCCATAGACTGCCATAGATTGCCATAGATTACCATAGATTGCCATAGATTGCCATAGATTGCCATAGATTGCCATAGATTGCCATAGATTGCCATAGATTACCATAGATTGCCATAGATTGCCATAGATTGCCATAGATTGCCATAGATTGCCAT
>Ga0126342_10015978_pt1 | contig 13109 bp, 11 predicted proteins | sample Cyp1metagenome_FD_92528 | JGI IMG/M metagenome (GOLD analysis project Ga0126342, IMG submission 92528) | Coral microbial communities from Lord Howe Island, Old Settlement Bay, Australia - Cyphastrea 1 metagenome | ecosystem: Host-associated > Invertebrates > Cnidaria > Coral ... | reverse complement strand
CACGTACATACATATATATATATATATATACGTATATATATATATATACACGAATATGTATATATATATATATATGTACGTATATACATATACATATACATATACATATACATATACATATACATATACATATACATATACATATACATATATATGTGTATATATATACACATATATATGTATATATATATGTATGTATATATATGTATATATGTATATGAATATATATATATTAATATATGTATGAGTTTATGTATATATATATATAATGGAATATCCCTTGAACTATGAAAATGACCACGTTGGATGTTTTCTTGGGATCATATTGGACTGGAGTGTTACAAGCTAAGCACCATGGGTCTGGGCATGCCTCGAATACATCGACAGCCTGAGTTTTCAGCTAGTTGAAAGTGCCCAGCGAGCAGCCTGCCGTGGAGATCCGACATTTCAAGAGGCTAAACTATAATAATGGTTGGTTAATATTGGTTAATAATGGTTAATAATGGTTAGTAACCATCACTACATACCAACCATCATTATTAACCATCACTATTAGCCACTATTATTGGATGCCAACGGACCTAAAAAAACTTGGATTTCGTCAAAGGTAGAAAAAAACAACACCTACTGTCCCGAAAAAAAAAGGTGGATATCCGGTTGCAAAGATCAAACTCACCTCAGCAAACCCAAGTCTGACCCGGATGGTTGGAAAATGCCGGTCATTTGGCAGTTTGCTATGGAAAATTGCCCATTTAGTCTGATGATTTAGCTATAAAAAGTAGTGACGTAGTGATTTTCCAGTTCACAGAGTATACTCTGGGACGTGAAAGTCAGTGCATGTGTGAAACCTTTCAAATTTTGCACAGCAGAGCCGGCCACAAATGCCTACCCGGAGCTACATCACCACAGCATGCCTAACTCTCCAAGACCATGGGATACCATTCAGTGATATCAAAAATTCCAATATTACAAAGTGGGGCCCCCGTTCGATAGCTAAGTTGGTGCCAATAACTCCAATTTCAGTATGGTTTATGGTACGCAAATAACGAACTAGTTATTGGGGCGAATCTAAACCAACAAACATAACTAGGGGGCCCCACATTGTACAACCATCTGCATGGTACCAAAAAAAAAACTCACGATTTTTGCCATCCATTGGAGAAAACATTAAAACATGATTTCAACACCACCTGGACGCAACATCGCGTGGCGACTTCCCAAAAAAATCTCCACCGGCCGGACGCACATTGAAACATCATTTCATTGAAACGTATTGACATCCAGAACTCAGAGTAATAAATTACCCTCTGGTTTCTACGTTTACATAACGAACTGGAAAGATCCACCATGCTATTTTCATGGATAAATCCACTATTTCGACTGGGCCATGGCTTCAATAGCTATGTATTGACATAACCAGGCCGGGTACCATTTAACCGCGATCCATCTCTGTGGATTTCGTCGCTCGGTGGTGCCTCTAGGAGGGGAACCTCCACGGAGTCGACTTGGAAGCAATGGAACCATGGCAGGCAGAGAATCCAGCGTGACGCCAGGATCATGTGGACGCCACTTTGAAGCGGGACCCGAATAGATAGATTCAATGAGTGATTTTTATATCCCACGTATACCCTCTGGTTATGTCAAAATAGCTATTGAAAATGGCCATTTATAGTGGATTTTCCCATTAAAAATGGTGATTTTCCATAGCTATGTTAAATTACCAGAGGGTAGCTGGGGTATATCCCACACATAGATACAGATATAGGAATAACATGGAATAACTGGGCTACAATTCTGGTTATCGCAGACTGACTGGAATGCTGACTGGAACGCACGTCCACGTACCCCACTTTACATATTTAAGATGTGTTTTGCGCGGACGCAGTTCGAATGACTTGCGGACATTCCTTAAAATGGCACCCCTTTGTGATCTTGTTGTATGAGTTGGGGCCGGGCAAAACAAACATCAAACGATTCCGGAGTTGACTTTTGACATTGTCATGTCATTGTCGTATGCCGAACGCGCCCCGAAAAATGGACGTGCACTTTTGCAAACATGGAAATGCGCAGCAGATTCGATCGCCAAATTTCACATTTTTCGGCAGCAGACTATGATATATAGTTAGAAGTCAACAACAGAAGATAGTAATTAGAAGTAATGAACAGTAATAAAAGTTTGATGCATTCATAAAAGTCACCTTCATGATACTTTGAACAAGGGAACCAAAAATTGTGGAATCAAATTTCGAGTCACTGATCTCCATCAGAAAGCCCGCCACAATCTAGCAAGATACTTCGAGAATCGATGTAAAACATTGTAAAACAACATTGTAAAACCATGCACTATCAACTTCAAAAAGTATGTCCATGCGTGGTGTCCAAACTCTTCAATTCCATTCATCTCCAAAGCCTGTTGGGTCATCGTTGGAATCCAAACATTGGAATTTTCGTGGTAAAATCAAACCACCTTAGAAATTGTTCATGGTTTCTGTGAAATACCATCTGGTTATGACTAACAGTTTGCCATGGAAGAAAATCACCATGCTATTAACTTCGGTAAACCCCGGTAAACCATCTATTTCGATTAGGGCCATGGCTTAACCATGGCGAACTGTGAATGTCATAACCAGAGGGTAAACGGGTAAACCATCCCTGAAGTACGGTGTCTGAGGAATGAAACCACAAAAAACGAACTGGAAAGATCCAGCATGTTTAATGGGAAACCTCACTATTTCGACTGGGCCATGTTCAATGGAAGAAACTGTTAGTCATTACCAGAGGGTTTCACCATTTTGGGGCTGTTTAGTACTAGGGGGTCCAGGTGTGGAAATACGGAGGGATGGGTGCAAGGTGGGGCCCCCGTTCGATAGGTCACTTGGTGCCAATAACTCCAATAACCATGGCCTATGGCCTATTGGGAGATATAACTATAGTTGATGGGTTTTAAAAACAACTTAGAATTGGAGGGGCACCACCTTGCATCTTCTTGTGCACTGAAATTCAAGATTCTATGGACTTTTAGGTCCTGTCACGCATCTATCTTTCTGGTTGGATGGGAAATTGAACCAAAGGATTCTGACCACCCGTTCCGCGCTCAATTTCGAAATCTACAGCCTCCTATTTCGTAACCAAATTAAAGAAAATATAGAAAATAGTACTGTAGTTCATTCAAACGTAATTTCCAATATGTGTTTAAGAAAATAGAATATGGTTTCGATTGTTTAGATTGTTTCAAAATATGAAGATCCAAATATCACAATCAAATTAAGATAGAATCACTTGATATCTCTGTGCAAATCACGACACCTTCACAAGTTACTTAAAACATCCAGTCTTCGGGTTCATGCGACACATGTTCACCCTCAGTCCCGGTATTTCAGGAACCATCTACTGTACCACCTATAAGTATAAAAGATAGTGTCCCTGTATAGTTCTCCATCTTATCCTCCATATTTTCAGATTTATATGGGTCTTTCTGCTCTTTTCGTAAATAAGATCAAATCGATAAATATAATATAAAGATATACCGTAGTGTGCATATATATATATTCCTAAATTTGTTTGTGTATATATATATATATACATTCCTAAATACATATCTTCTACATATATATATATACACATGTCACATAATGATTATATCTACAATATATATATATATATATGCACATCATATGATTGACATTTTCATTCAATTTTGAAGGATTCGGGGTGAAACCGGTGTGCAGTGTGCTGAGACAAACAGTTTCCATATGTTTCCATAGAATTCTTGTCGTTGAATTGCAAAACATAAGTTCAAAGAGATGGCACAATGCATGGCCTGCGGATGCTTCAGGATATTTTCCTTCAGACGGCTCATTCGCCGCCAACCTGTGGTTGAATAAGCAAAGCAGCAGATTCTTCCAGGGGTTGGTAAATGTCCTATTTTTTGACATCACCTCAATATCGGGGATATAATCTTCAACAGATACCTGGCAGATACCTGTTTTAGTGATGTTTTCAACAAATCCTGTCTTCACTTGCCACTTGCGTCGTACGAGTCCTCCAGGCGTGGCACCTCCTTCTTCAATTGATCCAAACGCTTCTGGATCCGAGCTTGGCGAGTATCCTGGCAGCACTGAGATTCCTGCCACTGCCACTGCACCATGCTGCACGCGAAGAAAAACAGACCGCGCCTTGCCACTCAAGCCTTTCCGCAGTTGCTTCCGGACGCTGACCTTTTGCCAATTTTATCACAACTCCTCACCCACTCTGTGCTACTTGGTGCGACTTGGTGCTAGAGTTCCATTCATATCATCCATTTTTGCGCACAGAAATTCACAGCTGAAAACATCCAGGATCCACCTGCCAATTCCTGGGCACGCCATGGGGTGTTATGGCCTCGTCAAAGCAGCTCCGAAATTTGACGACATTTCCCTCTGACATCCTCCCCAGGCCTCGTCAGCTTTCTTACTGTCCGCTGTTTTCAGGGTGGCCGACCTGACACGTTCGTCCAAGCAGAACACGAACTGCAAGTGATGTGTTGCAAAAAATTGCAGGACACAGTCCACAACATGTCACAACTTGTCACAACTTGTCACAGCTTCCAAAACTCATTGTTCGGCCTTGCAAAGCCACCCGAGCCAAATGAGGAGGCCTAGAAAAAAGACAGGGCCCAAAATGACCACAGATTTTCCACAGTGACTATGGCTAGATCTTCATCCCCACAGAGATCGGCCTTCTTTGCGCCTCCAACGGCTTCTTGTTGTGCTGCTTGCGCTGCAGCAAACCTGCCATGAACAGGATGTAGATCAAGGGGTTGATATAGTGTTCAATCATCCAAAATAGATGGCTGAAGTTATTGCACGACGTTCATGAATACTTTGGTTTTTGAGATAATTAAACCATCGAATTATACGTGGTTGCTCTGACACAGTCTGGTCACATAGCTGCAAGCTGCACTGAGACACTTAGGAAGAGACTTCCGCAGGTTTTCTGCAGTCAGCTTGGCAATCATGATGTTCGATGTCTGCAGAAAAGGCATGACAAACGAGGAAACGACTACATGTGGAGGTGTCCTAAAATTTAAAGTGGTGGTACCCCTAGTTATCATCCATTTATATCCATTTATAATAGAACTTTCCATTCTAAACCATCCAGCTATTGGGTACACCCATTTATGGAAACCCCCATGTTGACACCTCAACGAAAAGGATCAACCGCCTGGGAATGGGTCGTGAAATCACGACTGAGGGCCCCACATCCAGCTTCCCGCTGCGACCCCTGCTGGTCAGTCGTGTCCTTGCATCGATGGGCAAAGTCAGAAATGTCACAAGGAGTCTCTTCGCAAGTTTGAATGCACGGATCTCAAACTTACTTACCATAGCCTTAGAGTAGGTGTTCTCAAGGGGAAATTCCCGCAATTGTCAAGATCTTCCAAATATTCGACAATACTAAGCATACTCCATTGATACAACTTTTTCCAGTCCTGTCTTTTGCCTTGGCCGTTTGCAAAGCACGAGTTGGATCTTCTGGAGGCCTAGAGCGGAATTCGAACATCAAGGAACATCAGGGCGTTGCTCATTTGGAAAATTCAAAATTTCAGATTTCGATAGATTTCAACAGATTTCAACAGATTTCAACAGAGGATTTCAACAGATTTCAATGAGGACACCATCTTAGGGCCCAGCTTCTTCTTGCTCAATGCAACAGCCTTCTCCATGGTGGATGGCACACCCTGCCGTGGACAGCTCAGAATTTCACTCGGTGCTGAACGTCAGGAATGGATGGGAATGATCATAACATAACTACTGTGGATGGCTGTGAAATCCTGCGCCAGTTGATAGATGGTAAACATCCCATTTATCCGCTTATCCCATGATTTGTAGGCGTTCAACCGTCCAAGATGGTGGTGCAGGATTTCGCAACCATCCACAGTAGAACTAACTATTCAAAAATGTCCATTCCCCCATTTATAAGTTAACAGTGGATCAACCATTATATGATTTACCACCGGAGCTACCTTATTCTCAGATGACTCAGATATCTCAGCAATAGGTCTCCCATTCCATCCACTGCTTAATCATCATCATCATTCCGAAAAAAGTCCCGATTAAACTGGCCACTTTTTTGGGGGGTTTTTCATCCATGTTCAGACACACCCGATGTGAAAAACCGTGACTTCCTCATGTATAAATTCGTGACTCCAACTTTCCTGCAAATCACCAACCTGCGGCTGCAACTTCGAGAGTTCTTCCTCAGCCAATTCATGATGTCTGGCCAAGATTGTTCCTCTGATGTCATCTGAGCCAAGGGCTTTGGACAAAGCCTCAAACGCCTTTGTCAGATCCCCCTGCGCAGATTCGCAAAATTTCTCAGATCCGTTTTCGAAAAGTGAAGGTTTGGTTCTGCGCCTTTGGTGCCAGTGTTGGGAAGAGCTTCTTGAGCACAGAAACTGGCGCATGTTGAACCAATGTTGCTGGTTGCTGCATGTTGTTACCATTAAAAACAGGAGTGGTTCCTTAGAAAAAATGTCCCTACAACAAAGGCTCGCCTTGGTCAAAGAAGACAAGCCACGATCGGTCCTGTTCTTGGGCTCCCGCATCACCTGAAGAATCGACAGACCGAATGTGGAAAGGCTATGCATCGCCAAAAAAAAACAAAGGGCTTCTAAGTAGAACTACCACAAAGTTGGCCCTTTGACCTTCGATTCCCCAATGTTTTTGGTGCCACATCTGACACATGTTCTCACAACTGTGGAAGCCTTGTGAATTTTGCTCTCATCATACGTGGGTGGGGTATGGTGGGGTGGGATGTCAAAGTTGGACGCTAGGGAACACCGCAACGACTTCAACGCTTGGGAAGACGTCGTTGGTCCACTCAAGGAGTCGCTGTTGGACTCGGAAGGTGCGAGGAATTGATCGCTGTTGGAACCAAGTTAATGATGGTTAATGATGGTTAATGATGGTTAATGATGGTTAATGATGGTTAATGATGGTTAATGATGGTTAATGATGGTTGATGATGGTTAATGTTGGATTCAGAAGAACCGCACCTGACCGACCCGGTAGATGGTAGATTCTGGGACAGAATCTACCGATCTTCAGACACAATTTGGTAGACAACTGAGCGGCAACATGATATGAGATGAAAAAGGCGGCTGAAACTGTTCGTCGTCCAGTGATCCAAACACGTGCATTCAAGAAGTGGCAAAATGTGAAGCGTTTATGTACATTGACGTCAAAAAACACACGCTTGCGACGGTCCATGGCCTTCTTCTCCACCAGGAGAAGCCTGAAACAAAGCAGTGCAGCTCAGGATAAATCCAATATGAAAAAACTGGAGATGAACGGATATCAATGGCGATTTCTTGAAATGGGGAGTCCCATTTCGTCGTCACCATGGGCTTCAATACCAGTCGTCATGCTCATGACAACTGGATGGTCGACCGGGGTACCCCCATGACTTAGGAAACCCGCAAATGGAATCAAATGGATATAATTATCCCACATCCACTTTGTAAAAGGATATAAAAATCTATGTAAATTGGATTTAGAATGGATATGATTCGTTTTTTTTTGCACATGGATATAAATTTCTGGGGGTTTTCACAGACAGCCAGCCACGAAGACCCAAAGAAAACATGTCCCACCTCCGCTCCATCGGCGCCATCCTCTGGGCCTTCAGGATCGCCCTCAATCGCTGGATCTTCGGCTCCCATGGACCTGCGGATGTTTAGTATGACAAAGTGGGGAAATTTGGGATTTTCTCGGATATTCCATGGAAAAATCAGGGTTAGTTTTTGGGTTTTGGAATATCTTGTGGACGTTGCTGCAACGAACATATATGAAAATATGTCGTGAAACCTAAACCTCTGGATCACCAAAGAAGCCACAGTGTGAATTGTCAAAGTGAACCAAATGTTAATCTCTGCAATGTTTGTGTGCCGGGATGGATTGAGGGACAAGCAACAAATACATGGGGCAGAACCTAACCTAGGATGATGACATTGTCGTCATCATGATTTTGTTCATGTATGTTCATGTCAGATGATGAAGACTGACAGTGACAAAAGTAATGAAGGCAATGTTGATGGTGATCATCAGTGCAATCACTCTCTTCGTCGTCTCACAAAGCTGATCCCGTCACTTTCTGCTCTTTTGAAGGACCAAAACAACGAAAACACGGAACAAACTATTTCAGAAATGCACACACAGCAAGAACAGAAGTTTTTTCGGAATTTCTATTTTAAAAAAATATCAGCATGTTAGAACCATTATGTTAGAACCATTATGTTAGAACCATTCCGATCCCATTCCATCCCATTCCCTAAGGGACTGACATGCAAATCGCACAAAAGGACGAGGCAGTGGACAGGAGAAGCTTGGGTGTCTCATCCTGCGATCTGCGATCTGCGACCCCCGGTAGTTTTGTGCGCCGGTGTCATGTTGGGGTTTCCTACGAAATCATCCAACATCTGTGCGAAATGAGTGATGTTTGGTGGGTTTCACATATTTTCACATTCTAAACCCGAAACTCTGGGCAGCGTTCAAAATGTTCAAAACCCGCAATGTCGTTTCATGAAATACTGCTTGGTCAATAAGGGCTCCACTGGACAATAATCCTCAATATGGCTAGTAGAATCTCCTGGAACTATATAATCATCAACCAGTTAATGGTGAATATTGGTTAACAATGGTTAATAACTAGTCATATTAACATCGATTCAACATGGTTTTGATGCAGCTGTCCTGCTCCAATTTGATCACCGGCTTCGGCGTGGTTCCCTCACCATCCTGCGACCAGAACAGTCTGGGACAAAGCGACGACTCGGCAAGTCCAAACACCGGTGCTTGAGCCAAGCAATTGAAGAATATGAAAGTCAATCATGCAAAACGACATATACAATCAATATATATATATATGCTATCCCCCCCAAGATCTACCATTTTTTGGGTTTTCTAGCTGTGCTGACAGTTTGCACACGGTTTCAGCCAGAAGGAAACATAGGTGTTGTCACTACTTGTCCCTGGTGGATATTCAGAATCTCAGACAGACAGAAACATTTGCCTTGTGAAAGAGAAGTGAAGCAGGGCATTTTTCCCCAGACGCAGATGATTAGGCGATGATGTCGCGCATGTAAGCAGACACCAGCTGCCCTGTGCAGGCCCATAGATCGCGGTTGCGGTTCCAGTACTCATACTGAGCAGACCGGATCTGGGCATAAAGTAAGGAGCTGCCCACCTTTGTGAATTGATTTAAGCGCAAGCGATCCTTAATGAACCTCCACGTTCGATCAATGATCTGGGTTCCTGCCTTGACATGAAGCTTCTTACCACACGGAAGTTTGTGTGTAGTCAGCTTCACAATGTGTTGAAGAGTGTTGTAGAGAATGCTGGATTGATATCTTGGCAGCCTTTGGGTCCATCGATTGCAAACGTTTGCAAGCGGTGTCTGTGATGCATGTTGATCTAAGGACTAGGTACTTAGAGCAGCTTTGTCGCCACAAGCGTTAGCAAACGTTTGCAAACGAGACTGGGCTGGATTCAAGATTCAAGATTCAAGATATATGGTATAGATATATGTTTTATAGTTATGTCCACCCCCTCTCAAATCTACCTTAAAAAAGGTAGATCTTTGGGGGGGGTACCATATAATTATATATGTACTATATATATATAACTATATATATATATACATATAGTATAGATAGATACATATGTATATATATAATGCATGATTCACGCAAAATACGGCTCTTCACAATGCTGAACATATAGGAAAAAACTTGAAACCAACAAACTGTTCATGAATTGCCCCCATCCTTGTCTTCCGCTGTCTCCGTGGTTTTGGGTTCTTGCGGCGAGCCTTGCCACTGCGATGAAATCTGCGGAAAATGAGGCTGGATAAACTCATGGGATGGAATGGGGTGACAATGTTGACACCTGGAAGAAAGACAACTAGACATAATATATATATATATAATAAATATATAATATAATATTATATATATATATGGTGTATATATATATATATATATGGTGTGTATATATATATATGGTGTATATATATATAGTACATACCTATAGTATAACCAACATCTCCCAAAATGTTTCCTGAAATGTCTGAGTCTCGAGCTCTCGCAGGTCATTCTGGCTATCTGGCAGATCAGAGTTCAGCCCTGCTCCTATGGCCCGAAAATTTCTGGCACCTTGCAGCCCCTCTTGATGTCCCAGAGCCGAAGGCTGCCTGCCGCGCCCGGCCAACGTGACGGTGTGGTCGCTCAATTTCACAGATTTCACAGATGGACTCCGAAAAAATCATCCATGTTTTCACAGGTTTTTCGATGAAATCAACATAAATCAACCATCCAGCGAGCTTGGGGGATCCACCATTTATGGTTCAACCCAAATTTTTTTGGGATTAAATTTCACTGGTTGCTCCACAAATATTCACAAATGGGATGATCCGAACAATTCGGGGGTGAGAGGACTTGCTTTCCAATCTGATGTGCTTCTCCGAACACTTTCTGACAGGACCCCAGAAACCGTGCCTTCTGAATCGAGCGTCATAGCAAGTGACATGGCTTGACATGCAGAAGCACCCAAAACCTGAGCGACATTGCGAAGTTCTCATGGTTCACCACTGCATTGCTGCTTCCTTTTCCCGTCTTTTCACTTTTCACATTTACTTTACTAATCCCATCGCCCTAATACCCCCCAAAAAAAATCCCGAAACCATGGTCTAGTAGGGCATTTACACATATATAGAACATTAGGGGGATGGGACTAGGTCTGCATACTCATTGACAAGAAGTTCAGGGCTCAAACGACCACCGGCTCTGGTGGGGGTGAAGACAAATGTCGCGCCAGTAACTGGCAGTGATGGCTTGGGCATGGCCCAGTGAAAGATGCACGGTTAAAAGCATGCAAGGAAAACGGTGTCTGTTTGCATGCAGTACTGGTGGACAAAACCTGAGGCTGCAACTTGAGACATCCAGCAGAATTGAACACTGAAAACCAGAACGGGGGACCCGAGGATGCAATGATGGGAAAGTGCCATTAATCTCTGCACCCTCCATTATATAGATCAGTATATGTCAATGTGAATTATACATGAAGTATACCCTCTGGTAATGACTAACATAACGAACTGGAAAATCACCACCATTTTTCATGGGAAATTTTACGAACTCAATGGTGGGTGGATCTTTTCCATCGGTTTTTGTTAGTCATTACCAGAGGGTATATGTATTTCATCATCGTTCAGGCCCCCTCTTTGCCCTACCGGCTTCCTAGCCGCCTAGCCGTCTGAGCTGATTCCAAAAAATGATTCGGCGGAGACTTTCGGCGTCTCAGAATGCGACAGTCTGCACCCACAGACACCAGGATCTTATCCTGAAGGATCAACGTCTTTGTTGATGCCTTCCATACTGTGGATGGGCCAGCGAAATCCGAATCACCAGTTGATAGGTGGTAAACATCCCATTATTTACAGGGTTTTACCATTCAAGGTGGTGCAGGATTTTGCAACCATCCTCCGTATGTTTACTTGATTCACATGCCACAAAAAAATGATGTGGCGAAATTGGGGACAGCCGATTTGGGATTTTCTCAGATAGTGAACCATAGTGGTGAATAGTGGTTAATCCACCCAAATAGTAGTGTCACCTTAATACTAATAATATTGGTAAAACTGTAAAACAGAAATAAACCATCCCCCAAATCACCATAAATAGGTGGTATGGTTACCATTCCCAATGGGTGGTAAAAATGACATTGTTTTACCCCACATTGATTTCTGAAAAGTTCACCCCTGCGGCCCAGTTTTGAATGTTTTTGAGCTGCCCGGCTCGATGGAAGGTCAACGCATTGATGGCTCCGTAGTGCCCTGGCAGCATCGTTCGTAGGCTCGGCCCTGCAGCCGTGTTCACCTTGTGAGAACAGCTGGGATGAAAAACCCTGGGAATGTCCAGAATTTGTGGGTCTATACCAATGATTATATATATATATACATATGTATAATTAGTCCAAACAATTCGAGCTATCATCAATGTAAGACATAAACTACAAGAAATTGCGGTGTGCCACTGTCCCTGCGAGAAATGTAGAACCCACAGTGGAAAATGGCAGCAAACCTACTCCACTCGCCTAAAAAAGGAATTGTCCATATGTATAATTATGTGTTTATCTATATATATATATATGAATACATAATCTATGCAAATATGTTGTAATGATGACAAAAATACATCCTCCAAAAAATCGTGGATATGTATATATATATAATACGTGTATGCATGTGTATATATATATATATTATGTATGTGTGTGTGTGTGCTCACCACCCCCACCAGGGCCTCTATATGGATAAGAGATGATCATACCCTCTGGTAATTTAACGTAGCTATTGAAAATGACCATAGAAATAGTTGATTTACCCAGCTATAACATGGTGGATCTTTCCAGTTCGTTACGTACATGTTTACCAGAGGGTAAATCACCATTAATCACCATTAGTCACCATTAATCACCATTAATTATAATTATCAACCACTATTAATCACTATTCATCACTATTACAAGAGGGTAAACCTCCATTTTCCTATGGTGTTCCTTTGGTTTTCCCATGAAAACCTCCATTTTCCCATGGTTTTCCTATGGTTTTCCCATTAAAACCTCCATTTTCCCATGGTTTTCCTATGGTTTTCCTTGATGACCACGGCAGGATCCTTAAAAAAAATCACCAGCCGGGTGGCCAAAGCGAGCGATCCCTGGCATCCGCCGATAGCCTTGGCGAAGTTGCCAAGAACTCCAAGAACCGTGCTTTGTAGATGTAGAATGAAATATAATGATACATATACATCATATATATCATAACATTTATCATTTTATACCCTCATATATCATATATATATATATATATATATATATCTGTTATACACATTTATCATATTTGTTATATAAATATGTAGATATAAATAGTGATGTATATAATGATATATAATGATATATAATGATATATAATGATATATATACATGATATATAATGATATATAATGATATATAATGATATATAATGATATATAATGATATATACATGATATATAATGATATATAATGAAATATAAT
>Ga0126342_10015977_pt1 | contig 13109 bp, 12 predicted proteins | sample Cyp1metagenome_FD_92528 | JGI IMG/M metagenome (GOLD analysis project Ga0126342, IMG submission 92528) | Coral microbial communities from Lord Howe Island, Old Settlement Bay, Australia - Cyphastrea 1 metagenome | ecosystem: Host-associated > Invertebrates > Cnidaria > Coral ... | reverse complement strand
TCCAAAATTAGATCATTTTGGAATATTGGAATACTGAAACCCATGGTTTTGGGGACACCCATTTTAAGGAATCCCCATATTGTTTTCATGGTTTGTTCCATCTTCCAGCACCTAAGTTCCCGGAATCTCATCTATGAGCCTCTGGCGACAGCGTCGATAGTAGTCCGACATGTATTCCTCATAATCGGAGCGCCTGGGTCAGGGGCGCCCCAGCATGAGCAGATCCCCCATCAAGACAAAGGACATCTTAGTACCAAGAGGATGGGGATATCAGCGATCAAAAATGATGATGTAACTGATGTAACCAATAGGCTTTGTTTAGACATTGTTGAAATATTCCCCCACCAATTGCCATTCTATTTTTTTGACAAGAAACCTGTGGATTTGGGTACACGATCTTTGGGAAAACCATGATGAGAAGACCGATGCCAGACAACATGAGACCCAGCCCTGGGAGCATCTACCTCCCAGATCCTCCCAGTCTTCCTCAGGTATCACCTGCCCCTGTTGAACCGCAGTCATCTTCACTTTGAAACGTTAAGCCGGACTTTTTGCATCTGGGATTTATCGTTTTCCTGCTACCGTTGCCGGAGTTCGGTAGCACTCTCAAAAGAGGGTCTAGATCTCCCCTGGCTTGATTCGTCAGAAGAAAAACACAATGCAAAAATTCCGAGTGCAAAGACACTAGATTTCATTCATCGTTGTTATATAATGTTATATACTGTAATTATCGTGAACTACTCTTTTCTTGTTAGTGGCTAAGCATTGTTCATAACGGTCAATAACGGTCAATAACGGTCAACAACAACAAAAACAGGCAAGGTCTGCAGCCCAACGCCTCCCGTGAAGAAACCCAGCCTGGTAAAGCCCAAATGAGAGATGCGCCACTCGGAGTCATCGATGCTGATGCGGCTCACTCCACCATCCTCGCCAGATGGTGATGCGGCTGCGGAAGGTGAATTATCATGCAGAATCAAACAGACGTTCATTGGTTGATTGAGAATTGTTGATTGATCTGACTTTAAGTCTTTAAGTAGATCCTCTCAACATGATTAACAGTACTATTCCAGTTACAAGAAAATGATGAAGACATCTGTATTGCAGACCCATCGCAGCCTGATCCACCTCAGATGCGGTGGTGGAAACCTGGTCGGGTGGACCCCAAAAATTTGGGAGGGAAAAAAATGAGGCGATCGTTTTCTGCAACAATTTTAGTTACTGTAAATAAACTATCATGTGGGAGGGAAACTCAATCTGGAACTTCCCCTTTCTTCCCCGAGATTTTTGGAAACCTATGGATACCTGGCTCTATCCTTTATCCCTGCTAGACAGCAACCAGCAAATGGAAGTGTTGCATCCGGTTGTGCCGTTATTGTGGATACGGAAATGTGTTTGGCATGACAAAAATGAGAATATCACTGGTCGTTGCAACTTCAAAATTTGAGCCTTTCCGAAATGTCGAGATGTCATTTCAGCCTGGTATCCCACTAGTTCACCTTGAACGTTGCCGTCTTAGTCCGTCCTAGGATGTGAATGACTACCCAGATTGGGGACCACCGGCTAAAAGCCACATCTGCATCTCACCATACAAGGTGGTGCCCCAGAAAATGAATCAAAAGGATATTAGTGACTCTTGGTTTATTTCGCATCGACAACAATAGTTGACTTATACCCAGAAAACAATCCGTTCACCAAACAATCCGTTCACCAAACAATCCGTTCAATGAGTTCAATCCAAAATTTCCCATTTTGGAATTGAGATTTAAGGACCCCCAATGATGGAAAACCTCTATGTATTCCCAAAATCTGTCCAATCTTCCCATATTATTGGGTGTCTTTATAATGATATATCGTATTTATTTGTACTTACAATAGGACTTTTCACTAAATTTGGTAGAACTAAAATCATTAAAAAAAAACTAGTTGGTTGAACTAAAGTTTAGTTCAAGCAACTCGGTTTCTATTGGTTCTATGATACCTATGGTAACTATAGAACTATACCGTAATATGATATACAAAGTGATCAACTAATATGGATTACCTAGTAGTGCAATAGCTATGGTTCTCCAATTACCATGGTACAGTAATTACCTAGTATTTCTTGATAGTTGGGAATTAGCTTTTAGTATCACATAGTAATTACCATGGTTAACTATACCTATGGATTACTATGTGACGATCAACTCACTTTGTGATCCCTGCGCGCCTCTGCCCTGGAGTGGAGAACTCGTTGCCACCTCAAAGCAAGAGGCTCCGGACAAATTCGCTGGGGCCCTGTTGGTTCAGAACCCTCATGAATACTATATTACTATGTATATGATGTGTATATATATATATATGTGTGTATATATATATATATAAGATCTCAGGCGCCTCGAGCACACGAATTCAAATGACACGGTCGAGCTTATTGTCATATGATATATCTACCAGAAAGCATAGCCATTGGAGTTATAAACAACTAGAAACTGGGATATAGTCTGGTTTTAATGGGATTCGATGGGAAATAGATGGGATGTGATGAGTTCTTCATGGTGATAGAATCTGGGTCCGTGTGAAGTACCCCAACTTTAGGATTCAAAATCGGTAGTTTCTATACAAGGCCGTTAGGCATCATTGAAGATATTGAATGACCCCTCCAAACATGGATCGAGTTTCTGGTTGATGTTGCCAAATGATGTATGTTACATATGTTGATGTACCCTCCAGTAGATGTACAAAACACAACGATGATCGGAAAATCCACCAGCGAAGTCCTCTCACAAGAAATCCATGGATTTCCATAGCTATTGACCAAGCAGAACATGGCATTGTGAAATGCCAACATCATGGAAGCATAGATAAAATGACCCAATTCAGTAGCACAGAAAAAACTACCTTCAGAAAAATTAATCAATCTCCTTCATATATATCTGGTTGGTGGTTTCAACCCACCCCTCTGAAAAATGATGGACTTCGTCAGTTGGGGTCATGACATTCTGCACATTCCCAATATCATGGGAAAGTCATAATCCATTCCATGGTTGCAGTCACCACCAAGCAGATATGATCCACCCCAGGAGGAGGTGGTCTATCTCTGAGCTGACCCAACTCCTCGAACTCGCTCAAGGTCTTCTTGGCGCTACCTGCCTCGGACAGTCGAGATATTTTTTACAGCTCTGGTGCTGACGGAAAATCTTGGGGATTTTTTAAGGAAGATATTCAAATAGATATCTCAGATATCTATAGTCTATAGTTCTGTAACATATAAAAATCTGGAAAATATCAATTTTTAGCTTGGTGTCTGGAGAAAAAAATATGGACTGTTTTCATTGGATTTTTCCCATGGGAAAAATCTGGAAACCCCATATGTCCAGTGAATCCAGATGTGGGGTCAAGGTTTGCGTCCCGACCTCGTTGTATTCTTGCCAGTATTCCTGCCAGGCCGTTGGCCCACGGTGCCAAAGGTAAAGGTGGGGAAAGGGAAATCCCCCATCAACACGGAGGTTTCGCTGGGCAAGTGATCTATAAATGGTGGAAAGTCAGAAGTGAAGACCCTGGCGAGTATCTATCTATAATAATAATGAATAAGGATGAAACCTATAGTCAATCTAAAAATGGGTCACTAGGTTTCATCCTTATTCAGTGAGTATCCGGCTGCGCTGCAACTCTTCAGTCCGTCACATGTTCCTCCCAATGGGTCAGCCCTGTCGAGCTTGACGATAGACTTACGGTGAGGCAAATTCCTTATGAACGGAATCCCCACCAAAAGGCCCTCCTGTCACCCTCCAGTCAGTGGCAAGCTGCGGGTCAAAGCAACATGAAATTTGACTTCGGTGTGTCTATAAATGAAATATACCCAGACAATGGTAATTTCTAACATGGAAGATGCTGATATATAAATCATCAAATCACGGCGTTTCCCTAAATGTTCAGTTTTTCAGACATGTTGAATCCCGATCTTTCTTGGCCTATTTTAAGGAACGGTTTCCCATCCCACGCCATCCGCCACTTTTTGAAAAAAAGGTCCTGCTTCAGCTGCTCTTTCTGCGCCACGGAAATGATCGTTTCATCATTCTCTTCCTGTATAAAAAAGGCCCGTTGGGTCCCAGTGTTTGGCCCATTTCGGATGTCAACCGAAGCAGCGAAGCAGTGTTTGATTCCAATCTCCCACGGCATGATCTATCCCCACCCAAAAGAGGGCGAGATCTTCCAAAAGACTGGGCTATGCAGAAGTTCCAATCGCAATCCCTACCCTCAGCCTTGTTGGAAGTAGACCAAACCAGCCGGAGCCTGATTCTCTTTCGCCAGTTCCATCTTTGAAACCTTTACCATTCGTCCCACTACCCGGTGTCATCAAACATGGCTTGCAGGAAAATACTCCATTTGGTCATTTGGTCCCATGAATTTTCATATTTTTATGTCCCATGAACTTTCAGGGATGTTCCCATATATTCCCATATATTCCCACAAAAATTCCTATGATTTTCCCATGAACATCTCCATTTTTCAGGGGATGTCCCAGCGTGGCCCTGAGTTTCGTCCTGCAAATCCAGGTCTCCTTTGGCCTCCTGCAACTTCAGTTGTGCCTCCGAGTCTACAGGAAAAAACCGCAACAATGGCTGACCCGATAAGTTGATATTTAACCAACAAAACAATGGGGTTTTGTAGTGAAAAAAATCGTTGAAAAAACAGTGAGCTAAGGTGGGACAAAGGTGAACCGGTGAACTCTTTCGGCCGGTAGATATCACTGCAACTAGTTAGCTGGGGTTAGTGCAACGAGTAGTTGGGGTTATAAACCAACTGGTAATCTGGTGACACCGCCTGTCAAGGCTGACTGTACCTGGACAAACAAATCAGTTTTCGTCCTTAAACCTTCTCAGTCTTGAGCCCTACCCATTTCTTGAGGCGCACTGAAAAAATGTGTGCCTGTTGCGCAACACAACGCAAAAGACGGCTATCATCGCAAGTGATGTTTGTCATTTGTAGGATCTGAAACTTTTCCAAAAATGGGGTCAAGCACTTTGAGTCATGCTTTCAAATTTTCTGGTATGTATAACGTATCTCTGGAGGACCAAGTGTTCAGATCAATCAAACATCAAAGGCTGAAGTAACGTTTCTTTTTTCAAGATTCCGATTGAAAGCTGCAGAAACTCTTCGCACTGCCCCCCTTCAGCTGCTGAATTGTACCTTGGAGGAAAATGATTGTTGCTGCTTCTTGGTGTTCTTGGAGGGGTATTTAAAGATAGCTACAAAATGGTACCCTGTATAAGACACAAATGGGTGGGTTCCTCAAATAGGGGTACTCCCAGTTATCATCCATTTTAGTAGGGTTTTCCATTAATGTGGGTAAAACAATAATAAACATTCCCCCAGTCATCACCATTTTTATAGGTGGTATGTACTTTTACCATTCCCAGTCATGGGTGGCTTATGCAATTGTTTTCGCCACATTATAGTGTCAACCCTGGATTAATAAACCCCAAACGGCTGTTTAATTGGGAGGGTACCATTTAAGTATTAGATTATGACTATTGGAGGAGTACCCCGCTGATTAATAAACCATGGTTTACTCTCATCCGGGGTTGAAATTAAACCAGCTATTGGGGATCCCCCATGACTATGGAAACCCCTCTGAACATCGCCTCCCGGTGCCGAGCACTTTGTCTCGTGCCAGGTCGACTTGGGACGCCGCCTGACACAGAAGGCTTCGCCGAAAGTTTTCCCTTAAACCAATCTATATAGTGGTATAAACCATGAATTTACATGGGTTATGAGAATTGTTTTACTAACATGAATGCTTTATGTGGTGAACCGGAAAGATAAGCGCCAACTGGGAATTTCTTTGAAGATTGATCGTCACATTCTCGGACAACCGCGACTGGCGAGGAAAGATATATTATATATTGTGGTATAAAAATATATATACATCTGGTTGGTGGTTTCAACCCCTCTGAAAAATTTGAGAGTCAGTTGGGATGATTATTCCAAAAATATATGGAAAAATAATCCAAATGTTCCAGTCACCACCAACCAGGTTTTTTATATGTAAATATTGTAGAATCTATGAAACGTTAATGATGTTATGATGGTATCATACAAAAAAATCATTCAGATCCGCCAACATGGAGATCTGCATGGCTCGACTCCACTGCTTGGAGGAGGCTTTTTTCCATCAGATGATTTTTTCGGTCAGAATAGGTCAGAAGTCCTGACTGAAACAGACATGAAAGGAATACCCACTGGTTATTTCAGATTTCACGCAGCTATGAAAAATGAATGAAAATTGCCCATGTATCCATGTATAGATGAAAAATATGGGGATTTAAAACGGGATATTTACCTATCAAATATATTCAAATATGGTGATTTTCCACACATGTCATCCAATGCATGGCCATCTATGATCGCGAACTGAGGAAAACATGCTGCATGGCACTGTGATCTTTTTCCAAGATCCGCTGCAAAATATCCTCAGGTTGACCAGCGCATTACACGATGTCAAGAGGAGAAATCAACCGATAAGAAGTTTATAGATGGGCATGGCTCAAACAAGAAACTGGGTACCAAATGTCCCAAAAAGAGTTGGGTTGGTCTGTTTGTTGTTTAAAAAAACACTGCAATCTTCAGTGATGTTCAACACATCTTGAGCCAATCCCACATCTCAGAGTTTTAGAGATCTGCCGACTATCCTCCGATCTCAGGTCACGACTTAGCAGCATCCGGAGCTCTTCTTCTTCCTTGGTCATTGAGTTTGGGCCAGTCTCAAATTTTTGACCTAGAAGTTCCTCACAACCTCAAGTTGAAAGCTCCTCTTTTGAGATGTGAAGATGGTTCTTGTTTTTGGTAAGGCGACTTGCGTCAAGGTAGCGGCTCTGCCCGTCTTAATCATCCCTGATCACAAACACGTGCGACTTCATCCCACACCTAGGAGCTGTTCATCAGTGATCGCAGGTTGTTTGGTCCTTTTCATCCATTTTGGCTATTCAACGTTATTCAACCATCCAATCCATTTTTTTGGTGTAAAAAACAGATGGCTATCATACTATGTTCCAGTATATTCTTAAATATCATCAGAGCTTAATATAGATTTCGATCAACCCCAATTTTCCGAGATTTTTCGAGATTTTCAGCCCAGCTTTCGATCTATCCCATGGTGCTGTTCCCTGCCACTGAGCATCTTGGACTTCTTGGCTTTCTTCGGCCCCGCGGAGGCCGAAGCCTTCACCTCCGTTCCGGTGGTGACCACGAAGCTGTCACGCGCCATGTCGGACATGGCATGATGGGACTGGGGTGCGGTGTGTCCTGGTCCAGGGGTGAACAACAGCATTTTTTGGAGGTTTCCTCCATGGAAAATCCCATGAAAATGAATGATTTGGGGGACCCGCATTTTAGGAAACCCCCATTTTGGGGCGAAAGGTTGAAAACCTTCGCAAAAAAAAATGCCACTTTGGGATATCCCGAACCCCTTGAGTTCCAGGGTGAGTTCTTGCCCAGAATGCGATCACTGGAAACCCTGGCTGATTGATTTGGGGGTTGTCCCAAACAAAAACTGAAAATAAAATGAAAATCATGGGTGTCAAGATCCTATACACCCTAAGTTACCAATCCAGCATTGGCATTGAAAATGATAGGTCAAAAACCCAACTATTCGGCCCACTGCTTTCCAGTTACTGTGAGGCCCAAAAAAAATCACCACTTTAAACCCACCTTCCGGGTGTGCGGTGACCACGTAGCCGGGGGGCAAGGCCTCACCGGGCATGAACCACTTGCCCTGGGAGTGGTCCAAGGCGGATGGGATGGTGTAGCCGCCATAGCCATAGCCACCATAGCTGCTGATGACGGGTGCCGCCGCAGCTGCTGAGGAGGACATGATGGGAACTCCGGTGGTGGTGGCCGGGGTGTAGGCTGGCATGGCGCCCATGGTCGTGATGGGCGCGCCGGTTCCCGCAGGGACGGTCATGATGGGTGCTGCGGCACCGGGCTCAGAGGGGTACTGGTAGGCCATGGTGCCCAAGGGACGTTGGAGGCGAGGCCGGGCAGACACTTGCAAAATGCTTTGAGCAAAGCTGCACCGAAAAGATGACCCTTTGGACCCTTTGGCAACAAGTCTCGCAATCCTCAGTTTCACTAAACTTTGCATTCACTCCAGGTTGAATGAACTGAATACATCAAACCTTCATGCCAACAAAGTGCATCTGGCCAAAAGCATCCTCCAAACCAGTGACCATCAGCCACGACTTAAGACCAACCACCCAGCACCGGTTCAGGCCTGCCGTACTTGGTCGGAGTTCAGACACCTGGCACCAGCGGTGCTTCACCTCCGAACCACATTGGTGGCATCGGGACAACTTACACTTCGGACCTGCGTCTGCCAAGGTCACTAAGTTTGCAGACATCGGGAACCTGTATCTCCCAGGTACCCCAAAAACGCTCCATCAAAGCCCGTATGTTGGATGCAACACTTGCAATCCCCAGAAATCCCAGGATTTTGAAGCCTGTTAACATGATGTTCCGGGCAGTTGGTTTATCCGTCCAAACATCCGACAGGAAGACGGCCTCGCCACTGAAAAAGCCACTCGAAAGGGGAAAGTCCTGCAGAGTCTCAGGTGAGGCAGTTGCAAAGGCTTTCAATCAAGTCAGGGGTCCTCACCCCTCCAACATCCGGATTCCAATGACTCGTCAAACTCAATCTGGGCTATTCCCCCAGAAGCAGCACCCCAGATATTCAGAGAACCCCCCATCAATGTTTCATTCCCACTTGGCAGTGGGATTGACCTCCACCGAAATACTGGGATTTCAATTAGAGTCAGTAACTGATTCACACTGGGCAGTTTCCCTATGGGACACCAACATGTTCCAGGCAGGTCCAGGTCCAACCCGGCAGGTCGCTCCGCTTTTCCAGGCACAGGCTACTCAGCAGTTCTCGGGACGTCCGGCCTCCCAGGCCAAAGCTGTCCTTGGGCGAGAAGGGATGACCCAGCAGAATGGACCACCATCCCATAGGGGGAAGCTGGGGAACTACCAGGCCACAGACCAGACTTGCAGCACAGCCTCTAAGCTTGGATGTCTCAAAAGCTCCAGCCTGGAAGGTTGGTGAAGCCATCTGCCCCGGAAGTTGGGTGAATCAAACTTCGAGACCCTGAAAAATTGAACAACCAGAGATGTTGGTCATGTCTCAATTCCAAACCATCTCCAAGTCATAAAAATTGACCCAGATTCTGAGCTGCCGCACCTGTCTCCGTGAAATCCCTTCGCCAGGGCTTTGTAGGTCGGCAAAATGGGCCTGAGCCAATCAGCCGGTCGCCAGTCCTCCAGATCCTCCAGATCTACTTGGATCCAGTGGCCCAGAGTTGTGGCATCCAGAACCCATCTTGAGAAAAGACCTGACATGTTCTGTAACAAACTCCACAAAAAACACATCCAAAAAAAAACTCCACCAGAAAAATATCGGAAGGAGTTCCGTAAAAACCCTATTCAAAATCCAACAAAACAGCAGCTTCCCAGAAATCTTTTTAAAAAAGGGCCCCTTAAAAAACTTCGGCCTCAACAGCCGTCGGGACAGCAGCGGCCAGAGCTGGCTTGAGCCCAAGCTCCCCAGCAGCTCCAGCGGGGTGGCCACTGGATGTGCTTCCTGCAGATGCTTCTACTGGAGATGGGGGATATATATCATGGGAGACCTGGCCGTAATGATAGGACCACTTAAATAAGGGTGCAATATGGGGAAATACTCCTCCGAAAAATCGGAGACTACGATGGTTGAAAAATGATGGAAGATCATGAAAGTCGCATTGGTGCCTCCCGTTCACAGCCAGTGGATAGATGGGAATACAGCTATGTCAAAAATGGAGATAATGACATAAAGTACCACCATTTGCCATCCAGAAACTTTTCACAAAAACGATATGGAAAATCCACCATGAAGATTGATCATTGGGTTTTCCAGTTGGTTTTCCATGTCTATCATTCCCTCAACTATTGTTTTGACCCTGAGAATCACACAGAATCACCCTTCTTTAGAGGAAAGTCAGTCTATGTTTGTTGTCAGGAGGATATATCGAACCAGACCTTCTGTGTGATTTTTCAGATGAATAGACGTGCCATTGATATTCAACAACAAGTAGGGTGGAATGTTGACATACTCTTGCGATCAAAAATTGAGGGAACCTCCAAACATGGGGGTAAAAGAAACACGGTGACGAGGATGTTTCATTGGAAAAGATTGAAAAATGTGGGCCTGTGACTTACTACCCATTGCAAAAAATATTGAACAAAAATGAAGGGTGAGAGTTCGTTTCATACAAAAACACCCACGGGGGTTCTCCCCACTCATCCCCAGGCTCTTCATGCATGGCCAATGGCCAATGGTTCCAATGGTCATCTTGGAATCCCAGCCGCCTCTCTTGCACTCGAGTCAGGGGAGGGGCTGGCAGCGCGCAAGAGCTTTCCAGCGCAACGTTTTAACCTCAGATGCGCAAAACCACTGAGGTCAGTTGGCGGCCCTAGGCATCGAAGGCCTGGAAAGCCTAAAATGGTCAGGAACCCAACAAAGAACAAAATCGTGTGTTTTCGCATTCTTTTCCGGCTTTCAGGTTTGGTTGCAGGGGAACAAATCCAGGGGAGTCATGGATACCATGAAGCCAGGAGTAAGTCCAAGGGGCAGCGGCGCTAGTGCACACACCGCTGCAGCACAACCGGCCCTGGTGCGGACTTTAGTGCTCCAAAACTTGGGGCATCTGAGCTTATGGGGAGTCGGGGATTTCAAACAGCGATCGTTGGAAGATGTCACTGAAATAGCGCTCTCATCAGGCAGGAAACCCATGGCTACGGGGGTTCAGGTGCGCCTCAGGTAGGATTCGGCCAGCAGTCTCCTACAGTGAAATGGTCAAGTGTGCAGCTTGAAACTTGATGGTCAGCGGGTTGCTTGCTGTACTCCCTCTATAGAGACGTGAATTTTGAAGCGCCAACTTTTCTATTTCAGAGTGATGCTGAACCCAATTCAACCCCTCAAAGTGAGGAAGTATGAGGATTTCTGACCATTTGGATGTGTCTGTTGCTGAGTTTCTAGTCACGATGGCGAAAGTTCCTTCTCTTTTCCCATTGATTCAACTGTTCCATGGCTTCAAAGGATTCTAGAGGAGTGATACTGAGTCACCTTCAAGTCATCTTGGACCAGATTTACAGTAGATCAAATAGACCCGCCTCACAAACTTTGAAGGTCACAGGAATTCTCATTCCCAAGCAAGCTCTGCATGTAGGGATGCAGTCAACTTCCCAGGCCATCCAAAGTGAACCTTTGAATCCCACTTCTTTCAGGTCGCAAAAACCGCGATGGTTCACTTGCTAACCGAATCTGATAGGTTCGTGACTATGGTTAAAAATTATCACTGCCAGATGAAAGCAGTTGGACACATGATACAACTACCATCAACTACCTAGAGAACTAGCCTCTGGTTATGACTAACATAGCCATGCTATAGATGGCCCATAGATGATTTTCCCAGCGACATCAACCTCCATTTATGCTTGGGATTTTCCATGGCGATGTTAGTCAAAACCAGGTGGTAGCCCTGATATCGATCTCTGGGGACCCCACAGGCCCGTGGCGCCGGTGGCGCCGGTGCCGGTGGGCTCTCCCAGCTTTGCTTCCACAGAGGCCAGGATAGACTGCCATGGGCCAGCCGCTGACCTGCACTGAAGGGACATCATGGCTATCATTTATGATGGTAAATGATGGTAAATGATGGTAAATGATGGTAAATGATGGTAAATGATGGTAAATGATGGTAAATGATGGTAAATGGTGTATCAATGACAGATTTGGGGCCCAAATTGATGATCGGATCCATTGGTTTACCCAAATTTGCCATCATAGTTTGTTAGGTTTGTCACTTTTCTACCTACCATCATTTACCAGTTGACTCTTGCTTGTTCAAAATTGTGGCGCCTTTATATTAATGTACCAATCAGTGGGAAAAGGAATTCTATGAATCTATGATCTCAGGGCATTAACAGCAAATCATCTGACGATCAGTTGGGGATTATCCCCCCCATTTCTGGCCTTGAACATAGAATAATATATGGATATAAGGTTGAAACCACCAACCAGATCATGATTGGTTTTACAATGTTAGAAAAAATACACCTAATGTTAGCAGTTAAATGTTTCACCACATCCACGGGGGGAGGGATACATAGACATATGCATACATACATACATACATACATACATACACATATACAAATACATATACTTACTGTATACATTTGCACATACACATACTACTGGTACATATGTATACACACACGTGTATGTATGTATGTATGTATGTATGTATGTGTGTGTGTATGTTTGCATGTATGTATGTATGCATGTATGCATGTATGTATGTATCTATGTATCTATGTATCTATGTATCTATGTATTTATGTATCTATGTATCTATGTATCTATCTATCTATGCATCTATGTATCTATGTATCTATGTATCTATGTATCTATGTATCTATGTATCTATCTATCTATGCATCTATGTATCTATGTATCTATGCATCTATGTATCTAAGTATCTATGTATCTATGTATCTATGTATCTATGTATCTATGTATCTATGTATCTATCTATCTATGCATCTATGTATCTATGTATCTATGTATCTATGTATCTAAGTATCTATGTATCTATGTATCTATGTATCTATGTATCTATGTATCTATGTATCTATGTATCGTTGTATCTTTGTATCTATGTATCTATGTATCTATGTATCTATATAACTTCTAACTTATCGAAGGAAGTTTGGAAGTCAAACTTCCGACAATACGGAGAGATGAAAAAGCAGTCAGCAGAGAGAAGAGTCAGAAGAGAAAAGATCAGAAGAAAGAAGATGCAGGTGCGCGAAAAGGTAGGAAAGTCGCGAAACACTACACTTCACTACATTACACTACACTCCACTACACTACATTTACAACTACAACTACACAACTACACGCCACTACAATACAGTCCACTACACTCCACTACACTAAATTACACTACACTACACTACATTACACTACACTACACTCCACTACACTACACTACATTACACTACACTACCTTCCACTACACTTCACTACATTACACTAC
>Ga0126342_10015976_pt1 | contig 13110 bp, 11 predicted proteins | sample Cyp1metagenome_FD_92528 | JGI IMG/M metagenome (GOLD analysis project Ga0126342, IMG submission 92528) | Coral microbial communities from Lord Howe Island, Old Settlement Bay, Australia - Cyphastrea 1 metagenome | ecosystem: Host-associated > Invertebrates > Cnidaria > Coral ... | reverse complement strand
TAGATAGATAGATAGATAGATAGATAGATAGATAGATACATAGATAGATAGATACATAGATAGATACATAGATACTGTAGATAGATAGATACTGTAGATAGATAGATACTGTAGATAGATAGATACTGTAGATAGATAGATAGATAGATAGGTAGGTAGGTAGATAGATAGATAGATAAAAAGTTGTATACATGTACACACACATTACCTCATATCCTGCTAGAAAATTGTTCTTTTGCAGGGTAGTTAGCTTTAAGTGTGGCTAGGAGTGGATAGCCGAGGAATTGCAAGCTGCTAGTGACCCTTCTGATGATACCAATACGGATAGTAGCCATTCCTGGGGTGACAGCCCATTGATACGCGGGAACAGTCGCCATGCTCCAAGAGGTACGTGGCACGATCTTCTGTCAAATGGCTATGGATCAATCAATTCGGGTCAAAAACATTGACATATTGATCATTACAGTATTGGCTAGTTATTTGGGTCATTATGGACCATAAGTATTTGTTTGACCATGTTTGACCCAAATGGATTGATTCAGAACCATATTATTTATTGTGCAAGAGCATGAGGAGTCCGATATGAATATGTCATGACTGGGGGCCGGTTCGATGGGGTTGCCGATTGACGCAGTTATTGTGAGTCAGTCATCAGTGGCGCCTGCCTCATCGTTTCTGATGGAAGCCGATGTTGATCTTTTTTTGGTGGATCATCCCACTTAGCAAGTAGGCCATAAGCCGGATTATAAGTGGATTAACCCAACTGATCCCACGAACATAACCAGGGTTACAACCCACTAAGCAGGATGATCCGCCAAGGGATCTCGTTTGTGCTGCAAACATCGCAGGTTGAGCTTGGTGAAGCTGGGCCTTTTGGCGTGGCGTTTGGCCGAAGATCGCGATCCCCAGAGTGCCTTGGTTATGCGCGGAGCCTGCGGCTACTGATGACTGAGTTGGGTGAAAAACCTTGGTTGATTGGTATTTTAACGATTTGTTTCTTTGGTTTGTAAACATCAAGACCCTCGTTTAATGGGATTATATGGAGTTATAGGATCTTAAGTCTTAGGGGTTTTATGGTGGATTTAAGCAGCAAAATATGGGGATGTAGATGTTGATTGAATGATCGTTTGTCCAGGGTTGTACTACCCTTTACTACTGTATATAATATGTTGGGGGTTGTAAGAGTCCATGACTTGTTGATATTTGGTGGTTTCAAATTCATAGTCTTATTTTCCAGCCGAAAAATGGGGAGGATGACCCCAACGTTTGTTTGAACATCGAGAGGACAATTGGGGGTGGTTGGGACGGTATTTGCGATGGTTTATACATTATGTGGAGAACCACCCTAAAATGGACCCACCTTTCAGGAATATGATTTGCTCATGTATAATCATGTATATATACGTAGTATATGTATACATACAGCTATAGGTCTAAAAGTATTATGTATGTAGAGCGTATGTATGTATACGGGGCGAACATCCAGAACTACTACCTATTTCAATGGGAAAACTAAGGTACCGTGGTGCTGACCCATGTACGCACATGACCAAAAAATAGGGATCCAACCCACACAGAACGGGATGAGTTTATCCCAGGCGCATGATTAAGCAATACAAAAACCTTTGGGACAACTTCAAATCAGATTGGTGGCTACATAAACATATATATATATACACATACACATATGTATATATATATACATACTGTACATATTACATACAAATATACATATATATATATAATATCCCATATTATTATCCCATAGGTATCCGTAGGCAATATTCCATGAGAAACCCCATTAATGGGGATATCAAACCACTGGAGCATCGACACTCTGGCTTGAGCGAAGTCTGAAACTAGCTAACTAGTGTCAGGTGAACGATAGTATATATATATATATATATATTATAATATATATATACAATGAATTCTATGGTCCTATGGTCACAGGTAAAGTCTTGGACATGAATAAATGAGGTTAGATTATGGCAGATCATATCGGACAATTCAACTTGTTTGCAGGATAAAGTTGGCTGCGGGGATTTGACCATGGGTGCTTGATGTCAACACTACTTCGTTGGGCGAATCCTCAACGGTGATCTGGTTGGTGTTTTGGAACATGGCTTTTATTGTTCCATATATTGGGAAGAATATCCCAACTGACTCATTTTTTCAGAGGGGTAGGTCAAGCACCAACCAGTGATTACTCCTCTCCCCTGATAGAAAGCCTGTGCAGCACGGAAGTTCGTTGTTTTGGGTGTCCCAGGGTGGAGCGTGTTGGAAGCATTGTATCACCCAACGAAACATAGGAAAACAAAGTGATACTGATGATCTTTGCCTGAAGCAAAGCAATTCGGTTCAATATTATTCAAAAACGGTTGCTTTCATTGTCTTGAGGTTTAGGTAAATGTACAGTAGTTAGTTTTAGTTCATCTTAGTTTGGTTGATTCCCAACTTGTCATGTTAACATGTCATGGTTTGCCGCTTTCAAGGCCAACCGAACCGCCGAACCGCTTAGCTCCGCTCGGCTCGTAGGTCAATTCCAGCGGCGAGTGCAAAGTGCGGTGACCGGCAACCATCCGTCACTGGGTGCAGATACACCGGAGTACATCAATCAGATCATCATTTGATATTACAGGTTATAAGTTATAATCATTATATATTGAGCACTCGTTTATGATGATTCTTTTGATAGTATACAATAATACTCATTGAATATTCTTGATATTTATCCACCATTGATTACAATATTTGAATGGCTATGCGGCCGTCCAACTCACCTGTGTTTCCGCCTGTGGCGGATATGGAGATGTTCGCACATATGGTGGTACCCCAAAACAATTGCTTTTCCAGTTTTCCAAAAAAAACACATAAAAGTAGCAGCTCCAATTTCGGAAAAGCAATTTTGGGGTAAATTTTGGATAACAATTTTAAAACCACTGGTACCTAATATAACTTGGGGTAGCTCCAATTTCCCCGTCTTCGGGTGCACCTCATTGAGATCCGAGGTACACGTGGCTACCGAGTCTGTGGAGGATTTTGCGGTTGAACTTCAAAACGGCTGCGCAGGAGCGGTGGAACATGGTGGAACTTGGGACTCGGACTGGTCACAACAGGCATCATCTGGGTTAAAATGTTTAAGTTATCACATGTATTAATAATTTTTGATATATGTCTATATATACTATCATAGATTACCCTCTGGCAATCAGACATGGCAATGAAAAATTGATTTTCCCAGCGACGAAGCTCCATTTAGAGAACAGTTTCCAGCTAGCCATGTTTGATTACCAGAGGGTAAAACATGAAACTTTGCTCCATAGTCCTGAGTCAATTCCAGCTAGCTTTCCTCAGATGATGGATCCTCCCCTGGGTCTTTTCCCGAATGTATACCGATGATCATTACTCCATTATCATTGGGCAAAAGGTTATTTATCATCATGTGGATTTTGAAACACACATAATCATTTTAAGATATTATAAGTTATATATAAGTATAATGATAGTATGTTGTTTACCATTGGACTTTATTTGATTGGCGCTTTCAAATACATATGTTTCATGATTTTTGGACGATCATCCCAATGGACTAGGTTGAGACCAAAAGCCAGTAATCATTTCCCACCAATATGACATTTCGCCATATGGCCCACAAAATGAATCAATCCAAGAATCAATAAACCAAGGATTGTGGGTGATATGTTATTTGCTTTACAATACATGACGGGGATGGGGATTACTATACCTTTGACGTACTGAAAATGCTGATTTCATTACTGGTCTTATCATAATTCATAGTGTACAAGACATGCTTGTGTCTGGAAATGGGGTACTTGGTATACCCTCCAAATGGCAGTGTCTTCTTTGGGGGAACTCATGTAAAAGGAACATTGAATTTGGGGGCGTATTCTATGTTCAGACAAAGCCATAATTTCTTGAACATTGTGATTTTATGTTTATCAGTAGTAGGTGTATTATCTTCATTCCATCATATTGTAAGATATATACTGTGGATGGGAAACATATTGCACCAGTTGGTAGATGGTTTATCCCATTATAATCCCATGATTTACAATGTTTTTAGTTCCCAATAGTTTCCAACTGGTTCAGGCAGGATCTCGCAACCATCCACAGTATTATTAATCATATATATATATATATATTTATATACGTATATGCTCATGACTTTTTCATAATATATATATATTATGAATAATAAATAATAATATATTATTTCAATGACATGACATACTATATTTTTTTATGATGATTATTGTTGTCATATCACTACAATCATCGTTACATTTTGAATAAGTTGCCTAGATCCTGGAGCCTGTCTGAACCTGCCCGAACCTGTCAGATCTTCAATCAGCGCGCCAGCCAGCCGCGGGAGTGGACTTTCGTGGTGGCTGGGAAGTTGCCCAAGAAGGAGCTGCCAATGTCTGGGGCTTTCAGGAAGATGGGTATGTCAATCCCAGAAAAATGTCAATAGACATCAAATTGTATCTATTCCATCTAAAAGTCGGAAAATACATCCATGAAGCAACACAGAGCCTAGTTTGCGGTGGGTCAAATTGGGCTTTTTGTTAGGCGTATGGCAACCTGTATCTTTGTTCCTTTGCCCAGTTGCCCAATCCCCTGTGCCTGATGCCAAATAAAAAGCGGTGCTAGTGCAGTGTATTTTGGACGATATACTGCCATCGCAGGCCATCGCATATACAGTGTATGTGAACCCAGCTCTCAACCAGTAGCTTTGGGTTAGGCGGAACTTGGCCGCACTGCTTGAGGAGAAGCTAATGACACTGCTGGAGAGCTATTTAGGCTCCATACCCAATCAGATGCTCGGCTTTCTGTCAAAGTTGATGGGTGTCCTGTTTTGCTGATGTCATTGTGTTGTGTCTTTTCCAAAATGTTCAAAATCCTTGACTCATTGCCATAAATGAATGAAATTCCTACTGCACTCAGTATTGTTTTTTGATGCTCTTTGATAATTATAGTTCTTGGTGATGGCGAATTCATGTATACCTTGTAATAGGAGCCGGATTGCCCTGCTTTCAGCATCTTTGACCAACCCTTTTTCACTTCCACAATGCTTGTGTGGCGCTTTCTGTGGTTTGAAGCAAACGGCTTTGATCCATCGCAACATATTGCAACAGTTTCTATGTGGATTCAGGTCCTGGTGTTTTGGTAGCAGTAAACCACCCCTGTTGTTTGTCTAGATCTGCATCTTGTTTGTTATTCCAAGCATGTTGTTTGGTCAAGTCCCCAATTCTGACGGAATTCCAGTTTCTTCATGAAAAAACATATGTCCCAGTGGGTAAATTGATAGAAATTGGATGATGAAGTTCCCAAGATTTGAACAGTGTTCAAAAACCCCGTGGGTTGATGATTGGTTCGGGGATTATACTGCCCAATATATTGGGGATTATGGGGATTAGAATAATCCAACTCATGCTCTCTCAGGGGCGGTGAAAATGAACGAGTCAACGACTTGACGATGCGTGAAGCTGTGACCCCTTTGGACCGGCTGGACGTTTTTTTCAGCAATGCTGGGGAGTTTACCAACGGAAACAGCAGTGAAAACTGAGATTTAATCCACGCAAAGGCAGCTTTTAGAAACACAATTGAAGATTTGACCAAGCAGAATCGGGATTCAACGAGCAAACCATGTGAATGAAACCAAACACAAAACGGAATCTTGTAGAGATTCAACCAGCAAGAACGGAATTTTAACTAGCACACGATGTGAATCAATAGGCACCAAAAGCGCCCGGGGATGCATGTCAGCGAATGATATGGTTGGTGCTGTCACTGTTTTTTTCCAATTCTCAAGAAAGATGATGATGATGATGATGATGGTGATGATGATGATGGTGATGATGATGATGATGATGGTGATGGTGATGATGATGGTGATGATGATGGTGGTGGTGGTGGTGGTGATGGTGATTGATGATGGTGATTGATGATTGATGATGATGATGATGATGGTGATGATGGTGATGATGATGATGGTGATGGTGATTGATGATGATGATTGATGATGGTGATTGATGATGATTATGATGATTATGATGATTATGATGCTGATGCTGATGAGGATGAGGATGAGGATGATGATGATGATGATGATGGTGATGATGATGATGGTGATGATGATGATGATGGTGATGGTGATGATGATGACGATGGTTATGATGATGATGATGATGGTGATGATGGTGGTGATGGTGATGATGATTGATGATGATTGATGATGATGATTGATGATTGTAATTGATGATGATTTTGATGATGATTATGATGATGATTATGATGATGATGAGGAGGAGGAGGATGAGGAGGAATATGGGTGATGGAGGATGATGGTGATGATGATGGTGATGATGAGGATGAGGTTGAGGATGATGATGATGATGATGATGAGGATGAGGATGAGGATGAGGATGGTGATGATGATCATGGTGATGATGCTGATGCTGATGCTGATGATGTGAAATTTGACTGATACTTTACGTGTTCTTATCATTACTTGTCGATGAGAAACGTATGACGCCACTTGGTATGGGGAACACATGGTAACACACTCATTTCTCCACAGAATACAGTCTATTAGAAAGCACCGATCACCAGGTTTTCCCATGTTTTCAAACAAATACACCAAACACATCGGTGGATCACGGCTTTTTGACGCGATTGTCCGCATCGGTCATCTCGACCTTCCAACCTTTCACGGTGAGGACGTTCATTTTCCGCAAAAAAACCTCTGGGAAGATGTGCATCTTCGAATGGTAGAACCAAAGGCTGCGCCAAAACCAGGGAACTTTTGGAGGGAGGAAAACAATGAAAAACAGATGTGGCCATGTGAAAATGAATTTTAACACGCTGATATGTAAATATACGTTAATATACGTATTATTAATATATTAACATACCACTAGTAAATTGTGTGTAATGTCATTACCCAAGTTGTACATTTTGAGCAAGATACGTCCCCAATGAACCGTGGATGGGTTATTATCTATTGACACTCCCAACATACTGTATGATCTTATAAACCGTCATTCAAAACCACGTTCATATAGAGCATCTTCCAAAAACCATGATTCAGTGATGTTGGTACCTAGTCATTTCCAATTTTCAGGATTTGGTGTTGTTTTTGCCGACCCTTCGTTTTACGTTTTTTGAAACATATGTTTGCTTTATGCATCGGTCCACTTAAGATACCATCTGACCCATTGACCCAGGATACCGCCAACCGTCTCTTTCATTCCTTCTCTAGAGGGCAATAATATGTTTATTTGAAGTTTGGATCATTTTGGACTGAAACCAAGTAGGTGGAAAATGGAATGTTAGGGTGACACACCTACACAGTCCATTGACCATTAAATTGGTCTCGCGCACGCTGTATCCCATGATGGTTATGAACTTAGAAGCAGGCAACCCCAACTTCAGTTGGATTTTGTCCGTATGTTTCCCTTATTTGGATACATGACATAGTAGATATGCAGGTTTCCTAAAATGGGGGTACGATCATTTTAATAGGATGTTCCACGATAAACTATCCATTCTTGGGAACCCCCCATATATATCCATATATCAGTTGCTATCCCCAGGCCTAACCAGGACCAGGACCAAGACCAGGTCGCAAGATGTCGCAAGTGTTTCCTGCCAGCTCTGCCCTACATCTTTGACAACCTCTCTATCCCCAGTCCCTTCATGTGGAATTCGTTTTGGGTCCCAGCCCATGCACTAAGTGGCAAAACCCCAATGCTTGCGATTGTTCAATGCAATTAAAAAAAAGAAACAAACTGAAGAAACACGACATGTGAATGTCAAATGAAAATCCTATCTGAATCGAATCCGAATTGCTCAACACCCCCATGGTTTTATCATATGCTCAGTCCCAAACCCACTTGGGAAATCGTGGGAATCTGGTGTCAGGGAAGCACGGTGCTGAGTTTTCCATTGCAGTTGTCCTCCAGCAGTTCAGTTTCCTCGCTGGAGAAATGCGCTGAAGAGCTGAGGGAGATCATGCAGCTGCAGCGCCCTGGCATGGGAAGGGTGAATCCACCAACCATATTTGCTGGGGTTTCACGAAGAAAAATGGTGTTATCATGCGGATAATATAATGGAATACAACAGATACATGTGATATTTGGATCATTTTTTTGTTTCTGATGTTGGCTGTTGGTTGAATTTTGGGACAAGCGTTGGGTCGGAACTCCCATCATAATGGCGTGCTGGAACATCCGAGGCTGCTCGTCCGATTGTTGGAGACTCGCCTGGTGGAAGTCTTGCGCTTTCAACGGGGCCAGGTGCGCCAGCACCCAGCAGCTGTGACATGTGTTTGGTGCGGGTCTCCCAACAAAAGCCTTGATTTCTCCAGCAAAATGTGAGATTTCACCAGCAAAAATGATGATCGGATGTATTATCTCCTGTGATGAGTAGTGGAATGATATGGTGGTGTGAAACAATCTATTTTGTGATTATATTTTGTTGGATCGAATCATAGTGGTATATGTTTATAAACAACAGCCAATATACTATGACAAAATTTTGTCATAGTATATTGACTGTTGTTTACAACTATATAAATATATATATATATATATATATTATATATTTATGCCACTATGATTTAAAAGTGATTGTCCAAAAATAGGAAATGCGTCCAATGTCCATGGCCATTTCGATGGGAGAGAACTGCGGGTAGACTATTGGATCTTTGTACCCCATAGACAAACCCAGGCGTGCCGCTGCGGCCCGAATCGGATAGAAACTGCTTTATATTGTTAAAGGACTTCCCCAAAGAATAACATTATTATAAACTTATTGGGGAAGTTTATAGTATAACTTATAACATTTATAACAAATGGAAATAACTTTAAACCATTATTCATGTTCTGAGATTTTCTTGAAGAAGTACTAAGATTATAAATTGTTATAATGCATCATATAATGCAGCGAGATGTACGACTTAGATTTTTCGGTGTTCCCATGATCTGAGAGTGAAATGCTGGGGCCCAAAGGGACCATGGGCATTTGGGATGTGGATTGGTCAAGGCACTTGTACTAGTGGTTCAATGGACATCAATGGACCCACAAAATTGGGGCACCACATGCATGATTCAACCATGCATTTGGGGGTTGATAGCTTTGACCCATATACAGTAATACAGTGCTAACCTATGATGCAAGAAATTGCCATCCAATGTCAACCAGAATTCAGTTGATCCCACCCTGGAGTAAAATCCCAGTGGCTTGAGGATCAAATTGCAGGAATCTGCGATATTTTGAGGCTGAAACCTTTGACCCCTATAGTTTCTTGTATTTGTTTCTCAAATCAACCTATGGATACACCATCCTCACCAGGTGTATTCCGTGGCGGTGGGAACTGACATGGGCCTGTCGCCGCCGAAGATGGGCATGGCGCGGAAGGGTAGTCTTAGTGCCATGGCGCGGAATTTCTGGGAGGTCCTAGGAGTTCCCCTCTGGATATCATGTTTATGATAGGTAAATTGAAAAATCATCATGTTTATCACACATTCAATAGAAGCCCCATAGGGAAAATTGTTGTTATGAACTGGAAAATCACCATTTTTAATAGGTAAACCATCATGTTTATCATCTATAAATGGGCCATTTTCCATAGCTATGTCAAAGAACCAGAGGGTAACGCCTCCAATGGTCATCCATGGAATGGAATGGGGTAGCCTATTTCATGATCTGAGTGGTACACCTGATATTATAAACACCCGTTTTGGCCCGTTTTGGGTATGTTTTTTTCGAATCAGAGGTAACTTTGTGTGTATAAATTATGGGGATCTATGTTTTTTGTTTACCGCATTTCCATAGTAGGATACATGCTCTACCTAGATAAAACATGGCTAGAAATCCCATCCAAAATATCAAACCCAAGAACCCTGACACCCTGACGTCTAAACCTTAAACACCCACGAACACTCAAAACCCTAAATCCCGCCGACAAAATTGCACAAACTTGCTGCGTATGTGTTTTCGTTTATCCTTTGGTGACAAGGACATTATTATCTGAGTTCTTTGGAGGTGGTTGAACTTAACAGCGATGTGATGTCCACCCTGATAGAACCGGTTTGTACCAGGAGTCTACAATTGCCATGGAAACATGCTGAGTCACTGCACGTTTGCATCTACAGCAAAGTTGAATTCACGTCAATTGCAATATATTGCAATATGAATCAGGTATGTTCGTATTTTCTTACTCTACATATGCGAATGCATATGCTGCATCATGATAACATGTCGCAAGTGTCAAAACTTGAGATCCAGAGTAGCAACGACAGATTTCCAACGCAACGTCCGTTTGAGGTGTCCGATTCGAATGCGACCCAGCAGAATCGGATGAATTGGTAGCTGCGACGCGTGAAGTCCCTTGGCAACCTGTGGTATCCCTTGGGATCCCTTGGGATCCCTTGGGATCCCTTGGTGCTTGTGAGGCAACCTGGAGTCCTTCCATTGAGAAAGTTAGTTGTTGTTACTGGTCTTCTGAGGATCTATAGGTACTTTATGGTACTTTGATTCATTTTGATTCGCAAGGCTGATTGACCAACGAAAATTCTTCCAGTGGATTCCAATGATTTGTTGATGGTACTTTACAAGAAGAGTACAAGAAATTGGCCTGACTTGTTAGGTGCACTACGGTTACGCGCCAACTTTTGGAATTGCTCCCAAAGTCCATCGAAATCTAGTTCACTATGCGGTATAGAAAATGCAATAGCAAGGTTAAAAGAACACAACAAGCAAAAACATTAAAAACACACGATGAGGCATTATTCCATGATGAGTCTACAATCATCTATAATCATCCATGTATGTAATATTGGTCTGTGGTTTCATGCATTGGGCGACTCAACCACCAGATGTCGATGGCTTTCCCAATCCCGGTCCGGACGGGGATGTTTCAATGATACAAACCCAACTTGGAGATCTCCAAAACTTGGCGTTGGGGCCCATAGATGTTCATCGATTTTACAAGTCATGTTCCATGATTCGTATCCATCTTAAAAGTTTTGTTCCACAACTCTAGTCATTTTTGTTGACATCAGAAATCATCTTCCATGATGGCTTATGTTCAAATGTGTATGGATTGGATTCATTAAAATCCTATAACACTAATATTTAGTTCGGACGAACACGACATATCCATATGATTCTTCCCAGCTATTTTGATGTGAACATATATGAACTACAGGGGGATTCCATGGTTTTAGACTCATGTTGACTCAAAACCCATGGTTTTTCCCAGTTTTTTCCCGTCCAAACCATTCCAAAGCCTCTCAGGAGCTGCAGCGTCTGCGGGACGGTCGCGCCGCCTTCACCAAGGAGAATGTCTCGGCGGCGGTGGAGCAGGACGGCCCTTTTTGGGGAAGCCATGGGCTACGCGGCTACCCCAAAGTTGATGGTTGTTGATGATCAACTTACCATGGTTTGAAAAATAGTTGAGTTACTGGTTAACTATCATTTAACTATATTTTTTTTGGTGTTTAAAGTGTAGTTCGCAAACGTCCGAGTTACGGATGTCGATGGTGAGTCTTGTCATGTCAACAGAGGTAGCAACAGCAGTTGGCAAGTGGGAGCAGTAGATGACAGTAACAGGTCGGGAACGTTTGTGCTCGCCGGTGAGACCATGGAAGGGCGCGAATGCATGTCTTTTACAGGTATGGTGGCTCCATGTGGCTCCTGGGCTTGCCAAGGGAGATTTTGGGCTGCCACGTTGGATTATGTGATATAATATATATATATATTTATTATATATACACAATGTGGTAAAGCATGGTAAAACCATGGCAAAACCAATAGTAAATCATCCCATTTGCCAACTCTTTGGGGGCCATCCCAAAGCCGGGTCGGCCCGACATGGTAATCCGACATGGCTTGCTGGAAAATCCACCATCCACCAGCGATGGCAACTCCGGCGTGGCCATGTGGCCATGTCCAAAGGACCGCCGAGAGTTTGAGGAATTGATCCACACCAACAGTGTCATGGCGACTTATTAGTGTGTGTTTTTCCTTCGACTGGTGAATGGAAGGTCTGTGGGTGACAGTTGTGCCGTCCAGAAACGTATTCCAAAATGATAGTTCAATAGAGGAGAATCTCAGATATCCCGCTAGCCTGCTTTAACAACCGTTTTTTTTTGAGAGTATCCAGGGTCAGCCGTGAGTTGGCAGACAAGAAGGATGTGATAGAGGCCACAATTGAAATTTGAGACTGACCCATAGGTTGACTGGTCGGGTTGACTGGTCGGTGCCGAAACATACAGCATCGGGTGACCATGGTGGCGCAAAGTTGAAGGAATACTTTACCTTTACAACAACATTTTCCGACACCTAACAATGTGGAGGTTGCTGTCTACGTGGGAAAGACACAAAGATGTGAAAAGGATCATGTCAACCATATCCTCACAGATTAGACAAAAGTTTGATGTGAACGCAATTGGCAATCCTTATGGGGCAGCTGGGTTGAAATCAGGGTCCCAATTCTGGGAAACATGACCCAGATCCAATCACTAAACTCGACCAGCGGTTGAAACCTCCAATGATGGTTGCTGTTGAGATTGGATTGGTTCGGGATATGTCCCTATTGCAGTTTGCTATTGGGTTTGTGAGGATTTATGAGTCTTCATTGGGATTCATTATTCACGTTTATTCTGATATACAAGACCTCCAACGTCAGGGTTTGTTTACAAAGATAACACATGTTTACACTACTACTGTTTTTGAAGAGTCGGTCATGACTTCAGCAACTGCATGATACCCGAGGGACATCATGGGTCTCCGGAGTAGTTAGTTGACGATGAAAATGATCACACTGTTTGAGTCGAAAAGCCAACAGCAATTTGCAAAGCCATTTCAAACTAGATTTGCTTGCAATATTTGACCATCCATGTATGGTAGGACACTTATATAATAATTGTTTACCTGTTTTTAGAAGCCGCTTGTGGAGTACAACAATAGAAATCTATTTCTATTCTTTTTCGTCAATTCTCAAAAGTTTTCGGCAATTCTTCAATTCTTTTCTGGCAATTCTTTTCATATTCTTCTATTTTTGGACAATTCTTTGGAATT
>Ga0126342_10015975_pt1 | contig 13111 bp, 10 predicted proteins | sample Cyp1metagenome_FD_92528 | JGI IMG/M metagenome (GOLD analysis project Ga0126342, IMG submission 92528) | Coral microbial communities from Lord Howe Island, Old Settlement Bay, Australia - Cyphastrea 1 metagenome | ecosystem: Host-associated > Invertebrates > Cnidaria > Coral ... | reverse complement strand
TTCCCCCCGCGGGGGTGCCACCTGCGGGTGAGAGTGGTGTTTTCTGTTGAATTAATGCACCACATCCTGACCTTCTTTGGTTGTGCAGCCAAAAAGAAGAGGCGGCACGACCTTTGTGTGCACATATATATATATATGTATTTATATATGCATATTATACCATAAATAGATATGATATATACATTATATCTCATATATCCTCATTAGTCGATATGTGTGTTGTTGTTGATATCCACTTTGCCAACCGATCCCAGGCAACTCCTTTGGGCCATCTTAGCCTGAACGAACCATATTTTTCTCAACATAACTTTCCATATATATCGATATATCACACATGTTGATGGTTAAATCATGTAAAATCATGTAAAATCCCACTACCACCCTACATATTGTATATATATCTCTCTCTCTCTCTCTATTGGTCAAGTCACCATTTCTGTTGGTGAAAACGTCATTTCTGTTGGTTTTTTTCACCATTTCTGATGGTTTTCATGCGAATTCACGGGATATCACGGAATCCTACGCTTGATGACCAGGTCTCCGAGAAGTCCCAACGTGTCGATTTCGTTACGGCAGCACACAGTACGGAGGCGCTTCACCGGGGTACGGCCGGAAAGGGAAAGGCACCATTTTTTGAAGTGAAATACATTCTTAATATATGGAGAATTATAGGATGATGCATTATTATGTATTACATATGCGAATGGGTTGATTTTCCATGGGAATGTGAAATTGTTAGAGGGTAAGTGCCATGGCAGCATGTGAAATGTGAATTGTGAATGTCATCGCGAATCATCCAAGTCAGTCGAAGTCAGTTCTCAGAAGTGGATGACGGGAACATTGACCGCAAACCCATGGAATGTCCTAAAAAGGTTGGTGAAAAATATATGTTTTGCTGTAGGTTTCTGCTTAAACTCCATCGTTGATACCATTTACCCTATAATATAAATACCATATTTTAACCATAATATCTTATAATGGTTATATAGCATTTACACCCTCTGGTAAATTAACATAGACCCTGAAAATTACCAATTTATAGTGGAAACTAGTCTTCCCACCCCTTACTGCCAGGGTCTATGTTAATTTACCAGAGGGTAAACTCCATCGTTGATGTTGCGCCATTCCCTTCCGTTGCGACTTTTTTTTTCAGGACGTCCGCGAACTTCAGAGGGTGCGCAACACGGGTGCAAAGCTCATTCAGGTGCCGGCGCAGCGGTTTTGGGTGACCAAAGGCACCAAAAAAATAGGGATGAAAAGTGGCAGTTTTCCACAAGAGTTCTTGAGTTTTTGTAATTGTTCTATGTGTTTGTCACCTAAATTCACCTAGTTGAACTGTAGTTCGGCCAGATTTTTGTTTCGCTTCCAAGTCGAGTGGATCTCTTTGGCGATGATCTCTTTGTGGATGTGGCAGGTGCCGCCCAATTCCGGACACGTAACTTGGGCCAAGAATGCGGTGCAGGTTTTTCACATGCATAGTGTGCCCCTGCACCTGGTTTATCTGAAGATATCTGAAGATATTTCTCACAGAATAATATGAGTAATATGAGTATCGTAGCGGTCGGTTTGTTCCGGGTTTTGTCTTTGTACCCTCTGGTAATTTAACATAGCTATGGAAAATCCCTAATAAATGGAGGTTTTATTGGGAAAATCATCTATCAATGGGCCATTTTCAATAGCTATGTTAAATTACCAGAGGGTACATCTATCGACTTTTTCTTTCGGCTGAGGATTTTTCGGGTGACTGGTCCAAGGTTCGGATCTTCACGCCGGCCTGGCACATAGCTGCCATAGCTGCCATAGCTGCCATAGCTGCGGAGATTTTTTCTGATTTCATGTATATTTTGATACCATTAACAAGCATTTATAATGGCTATATACCATGTACCCCATAATATAAATATCATATATTAACCATAATATCTTATAATGGTTTTAATATACCATTTACATTAAAAGGTTAAGAATATGGGGCACCGAGGGAGAGCGGACGCCTGGTCTCTACACCACCCGTTCGCTGGGCGATTCCAGTGCGGAGGCTGTGAGATGGATACAATGACAATGCCATGCTTGCCATCCCCCCAATCACCCTTTTTATAGGTGGTATACGTTTACTATTCCCAGTGGCTGGTAAAAATGGCATTGTTTTGCCCGCATTGCAAGAGATTCCGAGGCCTAATGATGTCTTGATGGAGATATTGAGCAATTTTTGACGGAGAAATTTGCTATGAAGGTTTTCTTTCAGGGTTTTCTAAGCTTGAGACATCTTAGGATCACAGCAAGAATTGGAGAAGGCGACCAAGCCCGACCAAGCCCGACCAAACCCTGTCTCTTCTTTTGGACTCCGAGTGGTCCAGACTTCGCATCCCAAGCTCCAAAATTGAAACGTCAAGTTTGGACCCAGCTGAGATCCACCTGTCCAGGCCCTTGGTGTTCTTCGAGAGCCTGAGTTCCGACAGATGTCCTTTTCCAGGCCCGGCCATGGCATCCCCTGGCATTCCTCGTGGCATTCCCCGTGGCATGGGCCTGGCCTGTCGTGGTCGCGGCAGGACATCTGGGTTGATCCTCTTGGGCACCGGAGGTTTCTGGGAGGTCTTGGATCACCGGTCCGGGTCGGCAGCTGAGTTCTTGGGATGTTCCTGGGCCCTGGGGGAGGGCAAGGGATACTTGAAGCACCACCGGGGGATTGAAATAGCCATATGGATATGGACCATTGACCAATGATGTGACATGGATTCTAGTGAAATGATAGTGATGGGGTCAATCCCATTTTTAGTGGAAGTGGATGTACCCTCTGGTAAACTAACATATCTATGGCTAACTATGGAAAAAGGCCATTGAAATAGTTGATTTTCCCATTAAAAATTGTGATTTTCCACCCATTTAACAGTGGTGATGTTCCATAGTTTTTTGTTGGTTTACCAGAGGGTAAGTGGTAAGTACCACCATTTTCAATGGGTAAATCAACTATTTCGACTGGGCCATTTTCCATAGCAATGTTGACATAACCAGAGGGTAACTGGGGTGGTTCACATCCATTGGATTCCTCTCTGGCAACCCTGAGGCCAGGGCTCGAGGCTGTGCAATTTCTGTTGAGCGCTGGCCGCTTGAGGGAATGCGGCCTGGGAACCTAGGGATCCTGGGATCCGATATCGTGATGGGGTCTCTTACTTGGGGCACTTGGGATGACGAATTCATAGATTTAATAGATGATATGATGAAAACTTCCATAAGTTGGGAGATATAACCCAAAAAAAAATCTGAGAATTCTGGGTATATAACCACTTATAACTGGAATTGCACCCCCAAGTCTCCCAGTACTGTTTCTTGAAGACATGCAAACACTTCGCATCTGTCATACCCCCACTTGGTTCACTGTCTATGGGTGCTTCAAAGCAGCCACATGTCCCAGTCGTCCTCCAGAGCTTTTGAAAGAGTTTTGACCCAGGGGTCGAAAAAGTCTCACCAATGTTTCACAGGGACACTGTACCCATTTAATTGCTTTAATATTAGCCTCAGGTAAACATAGGTAAACTAACCAAAAAAAAATGTGGAAAACCATGCTTTACTTCTAGGAACATGATCATACAAAAACCATGTGGAACACCATTTACACTTCTAGCAAAACCATGGTTTCTATTTCATACATGATCTAGAAATGCTGGTTTTTCCAGATCTTTTTGTGACAGTCACATACCTCCGTCGTACATCAGATCTCGGATCCAAGGTCCTCAGTTTGCAGCTGGGAGTCTCACAGAGGAGTTGAAAGAACGATGGCAGCAGGTCCGAAAAGGGGCGGTGGAACCATGGCTTTTTATGGTAGAAATAGATACCCTCTGGTTATGTCAAAATAGCTATTGAAAATGGCCATTCATAGTGAGTTTGTCCATTAAAAATGGTGATTTTCCATAGTTATGTTAGTTTACCAGAGGGTATGTGCCCTGATTTTTTTGGGCGTTTCCCTTGACATTTTGGGAGAGGAGCCAACTGAGCCATGTGTGAGGCAACTGATGGCTGCTATGACGATTTGTCGTGCATTCTGTGCGGTGCTCAGATGGCTGGGGACGCTGATTTGGCTTGCAGAAGTCCATTGCTTCAGGCTGCATTGGTCGAGACCAGGAGCGCTTCAGCTCGTTGACATAGTAGAGTTATCTGGGTAAATTAGAATAATTATAACGACCTCACTGTTCTCCCTCACTGGAAATCATAATTAGTAAGGGGAAGCATCCCCTTTTATATCCTTTTATGGCCTTAAGATTCAGGTTAGTGAAATATTATAATTTACCCAGAGTTATGTCACTTCCTTTGCGTATGGCGTTTGCGGAAAAGTCTTCGTTTTCCCAGCACTCCAGCGCCGCTTGTTCACCCCGTGGCCATGGTGTCGCAGGACATCCTTCGGACGCCGCGCGGCTGTCGGAGGCTGCCGTTGCAGCAGTTCCTGCAACAGGCCGGGGCCGATGGGGCGCCACAGACCGTGCCCAGGTTGACAGGGTTGAAGCCATCCCACTGGTGGCATATGGTGGCATAAACTCGGTATCAGCGACCAGGGGGAGGATGGGGGATGATTTTCCAAGGAGATGGAACATGTAGTCGAAGGTTTCCCAAAATCAGATGGTTTTTTTCGCGAATTTGGTGCTAGGCGGGCGCCCATTGGCTTCCTCCCAGCCAGGCTGGGCGGGTAAACATGGCTCCATTAGCTCCGAGATTTTTCATCATGGCCAGCGGGTGACGAGAATGGCCAGGTGCAGCAAGTGTTCCAACTCCCCTTTCTGCTACGCTGGCACCTGAGCTATGCATGGACCTTTCCAAAAGTCAGTCCAGTTGATTTTTGTTTGTCTATTTTGGTTCAAGATTTTCAAGCTCATGTGGCAAGAGTCAATGACACAATCCATTCTTGAGGCTAATTACATATGTGTCATTGCCAAAATACCTCCTTAAATAAACTCCAAATCCAAAATGGTGAAAGGTAAATCAACCAGAATCAGAGGTGCATCGTTGGGTTTACCCTGTACCAACTTTACCAGAACACTGGGCCCCTCTGATTTACAGTGCATGATTTCACCTCAGCTGCCGTGAGAAACTTGGCCCAGTGGTCCAGGTCTCTGGAGCCTGTCCTAGGCTCAGCGCCGATGTCAGAAATGTCATGTGGTTAAAAGAATGCCATGTAAACACATCAAATTTCCCACAGTCATCCCAAGTCATCACATCAAATCGCCATTTTTTCGGTGGTATTTTTCGAAACCATTCCCAGTCATGGGTGGTAAAAATGACATCGTTTTACCGGATTTAAGCAGCAAAAAGTATGAACTATGGCACTTAAACATACTTTAACAATCTGAAACACCCAAAGTTGATATTTACCTGAGAAACACTTTACATTCAACGATTTTTCTAATGACCTAATAAGTTCTAACAACTCCGGTTTCTCCACTGGACACATTAGAATAACATTAAGAAACAAAAACTCAAGAATTGTGTTTCTCCTTCTGTGTCCAATCATGTTTCCAAATGTTTCTGGCGTGCACCATTCTTTTCCGCGGTTTTTGCCAATGTGTTTCCACAGGTTCCCATTTATTGTTCCATTATTTACAGGAAAACCCTATATTTGATGGTAAAAACATGTAAAAACCATAGTTTCCTTCATTTTCCCCATGGTTTTCCCCATGATTTTCGCAGCACCGGCCGCCTAAGGCAGAGCTTCCGGACGTCTCGCTGTGCCCCGCTGCGTTGCAAGCGCAACTGCTGGGCGATGCCGTCGCCGGAGCCTGGCGAAGGGAGCCGATGCCCGGGCAGCGCTTGAGGCTACAACGCTTGGATGCTGAAGGACGAAATCCCTGGAAAACTGCCGGAAAAACCTAGGGGAAAAGCATGAAAAACTGGCAGCACTTGGGAGAAAATATGGAAAATTGAAGGGGAAACTGGGAAACCACTGTTTTTGTTGATGTCTTTTTGAGTTTTTTTGGGGTTGGATGTTGAAATATGTTGAATGACAAGCTGCTTCAGAGAGATTTGTGTGTCCACATTTGTACGCATCTCTGGTTCAAGCGATTTGTTCCCCTTGAATAGCCCGACGCTAGACAAGTATTTGCCGACTGTCAGCCAGAGTCTGGTAATTTAACATAGCTATTGAAAATGGTCATTTATAGCTGATTTACCCATTAAACATGGTGATTGTCCACAGTAAGTTATATTAGTTCACCAGAGGGTACCATGAAGGTCGTCGTCTCATTTCTTCTCTTCATGCTTTGCTCGCTTTGCTCAGCCCACCGTTTGGTGGACAGCTATGAAATGGACAGCCCCGGAAACTTGCAACAGCGGCAGCGGAGGGGCCAGATATGAGCCCTAAAATCATCAACAAAAGCTTCCCTGAGGAGAGTGAACCAAACATCATCCTGTGGAGCATCCAGTGCTACAAAGAAGCGAAAGAAAACTACGTGGAATGGGCGAAATGCATCCGAACAAAAATGTTCAAAGACTTGGCCCAAGTATGACCAAGTCGTGGCCGGTAAAGTTAGTGACTCGCCATTCAGTTTGAAAATCAGAGTGCATAAAGTTGACATCATGTTGACATCCTTGGCTCTCAACCGCTTTCTTTTAATATGATTTTGGGCTTGAAAACGGCACTAAACAACAGCGCCATGCAGCGCCCAAAAAATACTCGGTGCTTAATTTCATCACTTTTTCACCGCCATCATAGTTTGTTTAGATGGCGTTTTGCTAACCCATGGTGACCTTCATGAGGAACTGCCCCGTTACAAGACGCAACGTGCGCACAGTTTCGGTCAAAAAAAGGCGTTCGGTGAGACATGGGGTGCAGTGGTTTGCATCCACCAGCGAGGGTCCGCAAGGTCAGATGAGGACTTGGCAGGTCTGAAACTAGGGTAGACTATATCTTTTGGGGATTTAACAAGGTAGATTGTAGATATAGTGGGTATAGACCTAGAAAAAAAATTGAAAAAAAAGATTATGGAATATACCATAAGATACAAATTTTGATGGGGGAACTCATATCTGGATTTATGTCACACTCGAAGTTGGGATAAAATGGCACAACGACCTAGAATACAATGACTTTTTCTTGTTGATTTGATTTGATCGGTGTCTGAATCGCGGATCATTTTGCATACAAATTGGTATGGACCTGTTCAGTATGGTGGAACATTTAGAGTAGCAACCTATACATAGGGTTGTCCCCCTACATCCCTCTACCGCTACCCGCTACGGGTGGATAGTGATTGGGTCTAAGTAATGTGGAAAACCCATGAAAACCCAAGAATCAACCTATACCATTTGGGATGATGTATTGGGGATGGCTCATTATTATAATCATCCTGAAGATAGAATGATATAGAATTTTCCAAGATATTCCGAAGTTCCCATTTTGAGTGAGGATTTATTGAAATCTTTTTGTTCCAAGATAGGTTTACACGTTCTTCGCCTCGTTCTTTTCGTTGTTTCCTGGGATCGAGCCAGGACTTGCGCAAGCGCTACCAGAGTTCCAAGCAGATTGCCCGGCAGAGGCACAATCCAATCCTGAAAAGCTGTTCGCTGCAACCCTGACGTTGCGCCGCGTCTGACTTCAGGTGGCTAAGAAGATAAAGTTGATGTTATTACCCCAATCAACATATTGTTCATAGGGGGTGGCAAATTTTGATCCCTTATGGAGATCAAGTTGATGTTATTACCCCAATCAACATATTGTTCATAGGGGTTTGCGAATTTTGATCCCTGATGGAGATATAGCTGATGTCAATACCCCAATGAACATATTGGTCAGACGGGGTGGCAAATTTTGACCCCTCATGAAGATAAAGTTGATGTTATTACCCCAGCCAACATATTCTTCAGAGGGGGCGGCAAATTTTAGTGTGATGATGATCATGATGTGATGATGATCATGATGTGATGATGTGATGTTGTGATGATGATGATGATGATGATGTTAAATATGTGTATTCAAAATGTTTAATAATGGTTGATAATGGTTAATAATGGGAGAATATGATACTGGTTGGTGGTTTGGAACATGTTTCTTATTTTTCCCATCATATTGGGAATAGTAACCCCAACTGACTCATATTTTTCAGAGGGGTAGGTATACCACCAACCAGCATAATATGATATAATTATATATAATCCATTTTAATCCATCATTAGTTTTTTACACCACACCCAAAAGAAAGTAGATGGCAAGCGGATCCCAGCCCCGCCCCCCGCGCAGCGCTGTGTCACCACAGGTCGCAGTTCGGCAAAGTAGCCAGGCACCGTGTGGGGCTGGTCATGTTGTGGCCTTGCTACAATGCTGATTTGTTGAAGGCGCTTCCCAGGCAAGAAAAGATTTCTAGAAACAGCTGTTTTTTTGGAGAAAGTGATGCCGGCAGTTTCATTTTGAACTGTTCTTTTCTGGCCACGGGATGCCAATTGGCCTGCGCCTTCAGGATTGCTTTAGCATCACCCGGAAGATTGGAGGGTTGACAGTCTACGTGGCTGGGGTCCTCAACAAAATGCATTGCAGCTATGTTTAAGTCCTACTTTGTGGAGTTTCGAGGTGTCCCCAAGGTGGATGTATTCAAAGGTGTTGACAAGTTGACAAGACCTGAACATACCATAACATACCCACATAATCCAAGCCATGATCTGTCCGAAGTGGCTTTGAAGCCGAAGTTCTGAATTCCTGTCGTGAATGACCCTTGTCGCATCGTTTTCTTAAACATTAATCACACAACAGGAGCCCTGACATGATGAAAAACTTGGATTCAACCAGAACCAACCGCGGCCCAAAACCATGGGTTGTCTTAAAATTTGGAATCTCAAAAATGAAAATCCCATGGTTTACAGATGTGTATATATATATATGTATATATATATATATATGTGTGTGTGATTACCGTATATACAATTATATATATACAATCATATATGCACATATACATATGCATACGTTCCCCCCCACCTTTTGGCACATCTCCTTAGCACCGAGGTGTGCACCGGCCACGGCCCGTGGGGCAAAGTGGTGTCCTTCCGAGCTGCTCAGAGCATCCCCAAACTGCTGCTGGAAGCAACTGAGGTCATGGCTTGAAGCAACTGCTGGATGGATCATGGGATGGACTGTTCGGAAGAAAATGGCTGGAAAATGGCTGGAAAATGGCTGGAAAAACCGGAACACCTATGTTGTGTTTTCGATGATTTCTTGTTATGTTCATGTTCACATCTATTTAGAGATGCGGTAAAGAGTCCATTTTTTACCCGGCGGCCCGGATCATCTCCAAGATTTGAGGTTTAAAAGGGTTGAACAGTCTCAGATGCAGCGTTTTTTTCAGAAATGGATTGGGGATTGATAGATATTGATAGATTACCCTCTGGTAATTTAACATAGCTATTGAAAATGGCCATTTATAGTGGAATTTCCCATTAAAAATGGCCATTTTCAATAGCTATGTTAAATTACCAGAGGGTAGATCAACCCAGCCATCTCTGAGCCTTTTTTTTGGAAACCCTCAGAAAACTTCTTCGTCATATCTCCGGACATCCATGGCTCATGGCAAGTTCAAAAAATCAGAATAACTTTTGGTGACTAAACCATACAAAATGGATAAAAAATGCGGATTGTATGGGATATATATGATATATATGGATATATAACGAACAAATACCCAGTGTGGGTGTGTCCGAAAGTGGGTAGCCGACTTTATGGCCGTATAGCTGGAAAATGATCATTAACAAGTAGATTTTTATGTTTTTCGAGATGAATGACTATACCATAGGTTTTGACATGTTTCATGGGACACATGATCAATCCGAGTTTCGAAAAAGGCTCCCATCTTCCAATACCACGTAGGCGGCCACCGAACAGCTCTTAGCCCGGGCCGTGAAGTTTGCCACCTGCGAGCTAAAACAGTTTGCTGAGAAGAATGGATATGACTTGAGGCATTCAGGCGCCCTGCCCTGTTGGGTTGGAGATGGTTGGATTGGATGATACATTGATGTTTTATAGTGTTTTAATATATATACATGCATGATATCAATGATCTGGATTTGGCATGTGGATGGTTGTGGTGATATTGAAACATATTGATTCACTGATGCATCATAGCTGATGCATAGCTGGAGGTTGGGATGGTCAGCGTGGAATTTTACATCCAGCTGTGTCATGTTGTTTGCCTTGATGCAGCTACCATCAGCCGAACAAACCCCTTGGGTGGACGAAACTCCATGGCCGCCCGATCGACAGTTGCCGTTTTTCTATCCCTTGCATTGGTCTTGGGAGATGATTGTTTGGAGGATCAGAATGTTCAGATGTTACAGCTGGACACGAGCATTGATGAGAAAAAACATCACTCAGAAAAGTCGAGATCGAGGAAAACACACCGGAAATCTCTACAGAATTGCGGCCATTTGATTCTTGCATGTATGATGAGTGTCACGTTTTTTCCAAGTGTGTTCGATTTTCCTATTGATTCATCCACTGTTTGGGGAATCTATTGTGAAGAATTGTGATTTTGAACGATCTTTTTCATGGCCCCCTTGAGGATTGGGCCCAGCCAAGGATTGGAAATGAATGCGATCCCAGCGCCAATTTCGATTGCAGCAACAACTGCGCCGTCCATACGCATGGCCAGGACTGCTATCGACCGGTGCCCCAGGTGATGGCCGATCATCCAGGAGAAGATGGCTATTGTCGCTGAGCTGAAAGCTGAACAAAGGGACCCCTGGGACATCCTGGGACCAACTACAAGGTGGATTTATAGTAGATTTATAGTGGATTTACCCATTGAAAATGATGATTTCATGGGATTTTGGTATGGGATTTATTGGGTTACCCTCTGGTTATGACGTTTACAGTTTGCCATGGTTAAACGATGGCCCTAATCGAAATAGATGGGCCATACCGTTCTTAATAGCATGGGTGGATCTTTCCATGGCTATGTTAAATCACCAGAGGGTATTTTAAGTTGGTTTATTAACCCCATGAAAACTATATATATATACAATGTGGGGCCCCCAAGATAGCTAAGTTGGTTTATAACTCCAGTAACTATGGTTTATGGTAGTTATAACTATAGTTAATGGGGTTTATAAACCAACTTACAACTGGGGGGCCCCACATTGTATATATATATATATATATACGTGTGTGTGTGCTATATCTACCACAAACCCATAAGTTACTGGAGTTATTTAAGCCACCAACTTAGTGAACTATGGGGCACCACCAACCGTACAAACCGTTTTTTCAGAAAGTTGCCCGGTTGGAAAGTCAATGAAGGTCATCTAGAAATGGTGGGCTTTTCACTAAGATTACTCAATGGATTGGTTTAAGGGAAAATTTACAGGAAAGCTCCATATTTAATGGGAAAATCTATGGTTTCCTGTAGATTTTCCCTTAAACCAATCCATTGAATTACATCTATAGCTCAGTTTATAGCTGGTCTTGACTTCGTATAAAAAATAAAGCGATGTTTATGGAGATTGGAAGTTGAGTTGATGTCAGCTTGAAAAATGCCATCATTTGCCTATAGATCTACCATAAACCATGGCAAACCTGGTCATAAAGCAACTTACCACTCTAGGGAACTTAGTTTCCTTGGTGGGGTTTGTCATGATTTGCCTGAGAATTGTTGAAAAAAACTGCCGAAACACCGTGGAGAATTACTGTATTACAGTCGCATTTCCTATTCGAATTGCTATAAAACATGCTCTTCATTATTTTTGGAGAAAGAAACCCAAACACTGAAAAATGATGAGAATGTGCTACTTAAAAACTGTCCCCAGCCCACGGATGACATTAGCCCACTGGATCAGAAACTGCTTGGTGATTCCGTGGAGTTTCAGCACCTTCAATGTTTGTCGGCCAGGGTTGCTCCAATTTGCTATGGTAAATCATAGCCAATAAGAGAAATGAAATGGCTGATTTATGGTGATTTGACATGATTTGACATGATTTTACCTTTTCATCCCAATTTTCCAGCCCACGAATGATGTATTTGGGCTGTTGGAGCACGCCTGCCAGGCTATTTCAACTATACCGGCTTTTGGGTGACTCCTGTGGGAGACGACCCTGACTTCGAGGAATATGCCGTTCGCGGCATTTTGGGCCTCAGAAATGCGGCCTTTTCGAATTATCGGGGCTTCAAGACTGGGCCAGTCTTGACCTACCACTTTGAGGGGAAGGTCATTACAACGCAAATGGATGCCAGCCACTATTCCTTCGATGATTTGCAGCTGACGATGTTTAACGAACGTTTTAATATGGTTTATTGTTTCGTTTTTGTTTAATCATTAAACAACCTTAAACCATTGAGATGATGATTCTCAGTTGACCGTTACTAGCTACATAAGACATACAGAAGATATTATATCTGAGACGTATGTAAGACACACGTAAGACATATAATATCTCTAGAACATTTTTGTTTGGGTTTATGCGTGTGTGTGTGTGTGCGTGTGTTTGGAAAACATCTCTATATTTGTTGTTTGGCAATCACCAAAAAAATGTTGGACAAACACTAAAGCACATTATTTGTCATATGTGTATGATTCCGTGTCATTTTCTCTCTCTCTCTCTATATATATATATATATGTGCATGCACTTATTATATACATCTCTGTATACGCTTGCCTACTGAAACTATCCTTAGTTCTACGTATGTTTTGCTATGAACATCTATATATATATATGCACGCATATGTTTGCCTACTATTCTCCAAGGATACATCTACACATAGCTGCACAGATCAAAATGACCTCACGTCGTGACGTCACTGGAATGATGGTTAGGATTGGGGTAACTATCCCAAAGTAACCGAACTTTTCGGCTTAGTGAAAGAGTCTTACCTTCACAGATACACATCTTTACATCCAAAAGCATCTAAAAGCAATGTATACAATTAACATCAATTAATCAGATTACAGTTAACCACTTGCGATCCGTGGGATGATCCTCCAAGTATTCTATATATATATAAATATAATGATACATTAAATGATATATATATATATATATATATGATATACATACATATATATATATATGGCATATGGAATGTCACCAGTTATGAATGGGTCACAAGCCACTTACCATTCCTGGGATGCACATCCAAGTATGGGCT
>Ga0126342_10015974_pt1 | contig 13111 bp, 10 predicted proteins | sample Cyp1metagenome_FD_92528 | JGI IMG/M metagenome (GOLD analysis project Ga0126342, IMG submission 92528) | Coral microbial communities from Lord Howe Island, Old Settlement Bay, Australia - Cyphastrea 1 metagenome | ecosystem: Host-associated > Invertebrates > Cnidaria > Coral ... | reverse complement strand
CTGAGCTCCGAAGTTGGCGAAGAGCTTGGCCAAGAGTTGGCAAGGCAACAGTGGACGTGGAAGTGGAGGCAGAGGTGGTAGAAGAGGAGGAGGACGCGGAGGAGGAGGAGGAAGGAGGAGGAGAGAGGAGGAGGAGGAGGATGAGGAGAACAGCTCTGATAAAATCTAACAACCCTCACCTGGCAGGTGGGGAATAATCACATATACTGATGGTCAATAATATCATGTAATCATATATACTAAGCTTCCCTACCTTAGGGCCACCCAGGGGCACCCCCAGTCATCCAAGTCATCCAAGTCATTACACCGTGACTTAGTAAACCCATGGTGATGACTGGGGATCCCCCATGACTTAAGAAACCTCCATACGATAATGCATAACCATAACAATAATAATAACTAGCAACAATAATCAATAACAAACAATAATAACAATAGAAAGAACAAAAGTAATAACAAAAGTAATAACAATATGATATAATGCAAAACAACCTAATATAATACAATACAATGTAATATAATAATATATATATAATATAATAATAACAGTAAAGGCCATCATGTCAATGTCATCATCCAAGCTCTTAGGATGTTCCAATGGCCCTGCCTCGAAGCCCTTGAGGAAGGGCAACTCTGCTTGTGAAGCCTGAAGAATGGGGAGATCAAACACCAACCAGGGGAGATTATAGTGGGATGTAGTGGGATATGATGGGATCTAACTAAGAATATGATGGCATGCAGTGTGTGTCTGAAAATTGGGCATACCCTCAATTTCCGACGAATTTACTGGAGAAAACGAGGTGTGACACCACTGGAGGGAATTCGCCCACAAAAATGCGGGGAGGTTCAAGCAGCAAAAACTTGGAATATGATCAACAACAGCGTCTTGATCAAGCTGGACATGAACTATGCCTCAATCAAATTGGGTAAAAATCAACCCTCATCTATCGAGATCTTAGGGCTTACCCAAGCAACTCAACAAGGACCGCAATGTTTACGACCAGCCAAAGATTTTTGGTCACCGCCCACTTACCAAGGTCACCTTGCCTAACCATACCAGCAACCCGTCAAGGATCATGGGAACATGGAGGTGTTTTTTTACCCCAGAGTTGCAAGTTGAATTAAACATATATATAATGAATATATAATGAATATATAATGAATATATAATGAATATATAATGAATATATAATGAATATATAATGAATATATAATGAATATATAATGAATATATAATGAATATATAATGCATATATAATGAATATATAATGCATATATAATGCATATATACAATGCATATATAATGAATATATAATGAATATATAATGAATATATAATGCATATATATAATGCATATATATAATGAATATATAATGAATATATAGTGCATATATAATACATATATAATGAATATATAATGAATATAATGAATATATAATGAATATATAATGCATATATAATGCATATAATGCATATATAATGCATATATAATGAATATATAATGAATATATAATGAATATATAATGCACATATAATGCATATATATAATGAATATATAATGAATATATAATGAATATGTAAGGAATATCTAATGAATATATAATGAATATATAGTGATACCTCTATGTTGCAAGAAAAATTACCCCATAGTTGATGATTAAGCGTGAAAATTAGTGGACAGGTCGGGCCGTTCCCAACATGTTCAGACCATTCATCCCAATGAAGTACATATCGACACCAGATCATGTGTATATATATATAAATACCAAAAGCATCCCTAGCATAAACATCCAGAAACATCCTTAAAGATCCGTAAAGATCTAAAAGGATCCATAAAAATACATAATGCATGTCAATCATGCTAATCCCAATCCAATGATGTAAACACTACTCAATTTCAATTAACACAATGTTTATATATATATATGTACATATATATATATATTCAGATACAAATAATGAATCTCATAGACCAAGGTTGCTCCCAACACCCAAGATCTAAGGACGCTAAAAATGGATAGAGAGGGAAAATCACATTTTTTTTCCTCCCTTGTATCCCGAATAGAAATGGTTAACGGTTAACACACCATTGTTCATGGTTATCCCATGAAATATCTCATCATTGATGGTGAAAAATACCGATCACATTCCCAGAAAAAAATGTTCTTAAGTCTGCCATAAATGATCCTTTCTTCATGGCTAAAAATCCACCATGTATCCCAATCCCACTCCCAATTAGCACCAATCAACACTATCTATATATATATATATATACATATATATGTATGTATGATGTATATGTGTATGATGTATATGTGTATGATGTGTCTGTGTATGATGTATATATGTATCATATCAATTCAGCTAAAAAACTAAAGATCCATCCCAATTTCCCTATTACGAATCACGATGGAGTGGAAACATTAGTTTTACCATTAGTACTTCACTGAATCATAACCCTATCATAACTCAGCATTATTACAACCACTAGTACTTCACTATTATAACCATTAGCCATAAGAAAAACAACATTTTGGTATCATTCGTGCTTCACTAACATTAGTAACCAGCCAGGTAACCAGCCAGGTATCATGAAGAAATCTGAAACCGAAACCTGGCCCCGGCTCGACTCCACCAAACTCCACCGGACTCCGCCTTTCTCAGCTCCGTCTCGCTGATCTCCACCAGTTCGCGGCTCTGGGCCACCAGTTCCGTGGCCAAGATGCGTTCCCTCCTGATGGATTTTCGGTGAAGCTACTGATTTTTTTGGGTGGATGTAGAGAATTTTTGGATGGATTTATATCATATAATATCATATAATTATATTATATAAACAACCGCAGGTGTCATTAAATGAAAGTATCCACCTCCCACCCTACAGCTCGCAGTTTTGACTCGAGTGGTCGGAGGGTTGCATCAGCCTTGCATGCCCAGCCAGTTTGAATCTCACATTTGGTCACTGGCTGAGCTAACACCCATAAGGCTTAAATGTCTGCCTTCTCCACCTCCTTGCGCTGCGCAGACATTTGGCACTTCGTGCACGTCACGCAGGATTCGTCTCCTTCCACGAACTGGTAGTTCGCCAAGTAGTAATACCAACCGCACGCGGTCCTCCACGTCGTCGAAGGAGAGAAGACCAAGGTTTTGTGGTTGAGATGGGTGACTTGATGCCGTGCAGATCTGACTAATGGAGGTAGCTACTTTGCGGACGTGTTCAACTTGTCCTCCATTGTTTTCATAGCTCCTGAGAGGGCTTCGCTAGCTCCCTTCGTGTCCGCCTTGAACATTTCCAACTCTTCTTTCAGGCGTTGTACCTGTGCTTTGTCCACCTTTGTTTCTACTTGTTTGCTCAGGGTCAGCATGTCCGACAATGAGAGTCCCTTCGTGCCCGTGTCGGCCTCCAAAGGTGTCTTGCCAAACGTGTTCCCCGCGTTAATGGCCATGGTTTCCAGCGCTTCTTGGGCGTACTCTAGGATGACGTTGCTCTTCCAACGACCGAGATAGGCTACCTGGCTGACTGCCCATCCCTTGCGAATGTATTGGAGAGCGCCCGATCTCCGGGTGGAGTGACCTGACACTGCCTCTCCATGCAATTTTTGCCAGTCACCCACAATCTCTGCTTTGGTGGCGGAGTCGCCCTTGTCATTGAAGGCTATGTGGCCATCCTTCGCGCCCTTCAACGCCGCATTGTTGACCAACACTTCCAAGACTGCGTACGGGCATCGCATGTCGCAACCATCGTTGCAGATGCATTGCAGTGTCCTGGCCAGCCCTCTGCACTCTGAGTCCATTTTGGACTGCTCCCAGGTGATGGTGACCGTTCGGTTGTGCGCCTCGAAGCTAATGTTGGATGATCTCAATGCTGCCAATTCGATTTCTCTCATCATCCAGTGTACTCCGCATGCGAATAAATGGGCTGGCAGGCTGACTTTGTTGCCTCGAGGTGGTGTAACGTCCAGGAGTTGACGCGCCGCCCACTGATGTTCAGCTACTTCCACAGCTTTCTTGCGTGGGCCTGCGCCTCTTTTCGCTGCTGCCGAACACAGCTTGTAATTTCTATCCAGTAGATGACTCCAAGGGAAGCCCTTCTCCACGTGCATATTCTTTGCCTCTGCTAAGTAGATTTGGGCCGACTTATAACCTGCTTCTTTCAGCGTTCCTACCACGAACTTCAGTGCCGTCGGTGTGAGGGGTAAAGTCAGCTCCCCTGCCTTCAGTATGTTCTCGACTGTTTTCCTTCTGGACGTTTGCGCTGCCCTTGAAGAGTTGGCGTAGAAGTCCTTCTCCACCTTCTTTACCAAGTCCTCTGCCTTCTTCTTGGATGTTGCCAATTTGACCGCATTACGCCTGCATGGCTTTGGCAAGTTTCGAGCTGAAGGACGCTTGGGGAGGTCTTTCCTTCTGGTATTCCCCGACGGAGTTCCTCGCCCTTTTCTCGTCTTTCGGCTGACGTCCGCATGTGGGGATGTCTGTACTTTGGGTTCTTCTGCATTGGGCCTCATCGGTGGTGGAAGCTTCAAGTCTGGCATTATGGCATTCTGAAACCTTTGGCTCCAGTGGCCCAGTCTGAGCTTCTTGACCGGGGAAGCCAACAGCTCTTTCCACCATGGTCCTCCATTCTTCTGCGGTGAAGGTGGTCCACTCGCTGTAGGTGGTGAAGGAGGAAATTTGTGGCTTCCTTCAACCATTGTCGTCCCCTCGCCCGCTAACTCGTCTTCGTCTTGTTCTGAATCCAACGTGCCGAACAGGTTGCTGGTGTCTGCATGTTCTCCCCCATCTAATCCAGGACTAGGAAGCACTCCCTCCCCAGTAGTTGATGGTTTCTCCAGACCTCGGTTCTGTGTGTGACCAGAGGTGAGGTCGGCTCTGCTCGTCTTGTCACAAAGGTCGCCAAGTCTACCCCCTCCCTGGGATACCGCGACCAAGGTAGTGTCGCCGTTGTGGATCGGCGCTGGTCGTTTAAGCAGGCGGAGGAGATGCCTGCTTGGATGGTTTTCTTGTTCTGCGTTGCTTGAGTTGCCCAGCAGGACTTGCAACACGCCTTCGTGCCGAAGATGAGGCATAGGAGGGTGATGCTGCTGATTTCCACCGTGATGTATGTCCATGGCGCCGGCGCCGGTAGCCAAATAGTTGGCGCGCCTGGTGGGGCGTAAACTGTAACCTCGGACATGTTTTGAGCCTACATGACGAAAATCAAATGAGATGAGGCTAAACTGAAGTTAAACTAAATGAAATGATGTGCCGACAGGGTGAAAAGAGGCTGAAAGCAAGAAATGCGTTTTCCTTTCATTGCAAAATGCCAAATCCGTCAGTGTAAGTCCGGCCAAATTCCATTGGCTGCGACACTGGACGTCCACAACTCCGGGGCCAACTGCGGAGGCGGGAGGTAGTAGAAATTTTCCCCCCGCGGTGCTTCATCCTTGTGCGCCGGAACTCCCTTGAGTTCGGAGGGTACCTCCTCCTTCGCCATCCGGTCGGGCCTACTCAGAAAATCGGCTACCGTGTTGGCAGCACCCGGAATGTGGCTGCATTTCAAGCCTTCTATGCCTATTTTCTCACACTGGATCGCCATCTCGGCCCCTATGAAGTTCAAAGTGGGGTTTGAACTCGCCAGCTTCTGTGACGTTGCCAGGGCGACCACACTGTCAGACTGCACCTGGAGCTCGACTTGGCAGGATGCAAGTTCCCGCTCCCAATGTTTCAAGGCAAGCAACACCGAAAATGTTTCAGCTATCCCTTGTGATGCTGACTGCTCCCATTTGTCTTCGAATTGGAGCAGCCTGGCATCCCGATGCGTGATCTTGGTGGCGTAGGCCTTGATGATGCGGCCGTTGACCAAGAGCACTGCGCCCGCACCTAACGGGCATGCATCAGTCATGATAGCTGCCTTCGGGTACTTCGTGATGTCCAGCTTGAATTTTCGGACAGGTGACGCCACAGCCACGGTCAAGAAACTGATCAGCCATAGTCGAGCCTGTTCCAGTTGTTTCACAACGAAGAGGCCTTCCTTGTTGCGAGTGTCATCACGACTTCCTCGACGCTGATCCTCCCTGCCCGTGGCTATATCGTTCAGGCGATCGTGTAGGACTCTGTAAAAGACCGCCACCGTCCAACGTGCCCGTGGCAAAATGCCGGAGAGCCAGCTGAGTTTGCCTGCCGCTTGGCGTAGCTCCTTTAGAGGGGCCATTCCCTTGTTTTCCCAGCCCTTCAGCAAATCCGTGAGGTCCTTGACGAATTGTTCCGGCAAGCCCAATATGATGGCATCCTCATTGAGGGTGAACCTAACTCCAACCCATTGGACTTGAGTGGATCGGAGTCCTTTCTTCAATGATACTTTGAGTCCAAGCGCACCCATCGTTGTCAGGATCATGGCCAGGACGGAGTTGCGCTCCTTGAGCGTACCTTGGAGTACCCATAGTCCGTCATCCAAGTACACTTGGTGCTGAGCCTCTCCACCTTGGACCATGGATTGAAGGCACCTTGCTAAGCAGGACGCTATCCTCGACCATAAGAGGGGGGCTGTTTTGTACCCAAAGAGGAGAGCGCAAAACATCACGAAGCCATCGGATTTTGGGTTCGGTGCCAACGTGTGGGGCAATTCGGCTTCTTTCACCGCCAAGGACATGAAAGCGTCGCTGATGTCTATCACCGCCATGCTCCCTGGAGTATCCTTCGTCTGCTTGATGGATTCGCCGTTGCACGTAGTTGTTGCGGATCATGGCAACAGCGTCCTTGGGCCGGGGTAAGACGAGCTTTTCTGGCAGCTGGGCTTTCCTGTTTCCTCCCGACCTTCTGAGGTCAAGGATTATCCTCCTCTTTTTGCCTTCTGGCTTTTCTTTGATGATGAGTCCCAGCTTGCTGATTGTGCCATGGCCCATCTCGTCTTGCACCACTTGTTTGGGCACGTCTGCAAGGTAGCCTTCTTGCCGATAACGATCGAGTTCGATCAGGGCGTCGTCGAGGTTGTCCGAGACCGAGGAGTAGTTGGTGACCTCACCTCTTCCAAGTTGTGCTGATGCATCTTCTAGTTCTTTGCTTGACTGGTAGTCCATGTTCGATTCGTCGTTGTACTTGGGGAAGATGCCTCGTACAGGGATCTCGGCCTCGATGCCCAAAGGTGCTCCATTTCTGATCCAGTCCGGTATGACGTCGTCTGGATCGCTTGCTCTGGTGATCCACGCCTCGAAGAGCTCCGGGTCCAACGGTGAGAGGTACTTCCACCTTGGCTTCATTCTGACGCTAGGAGGTGCATTGGCTCCCAACGTCTTCTTCATGGCGGCCTTCCACAACTGCACAACGTCCTTGTCCAGTGTGCAGTCGGGGGTTCCATAGGTTTCGGCTACGCCAGTGGCCCCAGGGTGTCTCTTCTCGAAAGCCTCCCACGCGGCTCGAAGCTCCAGCCCCAGCGTCAAGGCGGTGGAGCGTCCCAGCATGACCTTGTAAGGGTCCCTCATTCCCCCGATGTATTCCGCCAAGGCTGGGTTTGCGGCCTGGGCATTGGACTTCTTGAGCATGTCATATTTTCCATCGCCGCCTTGCCATTCCATATCCAAATGTTTCCTGACGTCCGCGGCCGGCTTGAGGTTGACCTTTTCCTTCTGCTCCTTGCGTGGTGCGTCTGGCGTCACTGGTCTCCTTCGCTTTCTTGGGAGTGGAGTTCGATCCTGAGGCCTCTGCTTCCTTCTTGGACTCCTGTTGATCTCGTCCATAGTGGCTGCTTTGTATTCCCTTCTGGTAGGAGGGCTCATCGATGGAAAACGGACGGGCCTCCGAGGTGATCTCGTCCTTTCTCTTTTGTTGCTTCCCGCTGCGCTCTTGTCCATTGATTCCTCCTCCTTGACTCCTTGTCCAAAACTTTCATCTCGGTATATCACCTTGGCCTTCGCCGCGTCGATGGTGCCCTGGAGGCTCGTCATTCTTGATTTCAAAAATTCTTCCTTGCCCATCAGTTTCAACTGACCTATGGCCAGCTTTGCGTACTCCCTGCATAGTTCGCCGGGATAAGTTGCCGAGGCCTTGGATCTCTCTTGACCCACTATCGTCTCATGGTTCGATGGGTCTCCACAACGGCATTCCCTTCGAAGGGTTCCCAGCCCATGCAGTGAGCCTGCAAACATCTGTGGCTTGAAGTGCTTCTGGCCGATGGGCAGCCTGCTTTCGAAACCGCACGTGTTGAAGACGACCTCATAGTGCGGTGCGGTGTTCTTGAACTTGTCCATCTCCCCAAGCTCCCAAGCTGACAAGTGTCCTTCCGTGTCGCTCGGCGGAGGGTTTTCCAAAGTGGCCACAGGTGGTATCTTTGTTATTTGCGGCTTTTGGCACACTGCCGTTGCCATGTCAATGGCACGACAAGCCATGATGGTGCCTCGGTCGCATTCGGCTTGCTCTGCAGATGTGTTGTCCTTCCGGCCATAGGGCTCTGAAGCCGACCTAACAGGTCAGGTCCTGGCATGTCAATGTTGCGAGCTTTCCTCAACCTGAGACGGGAAAAGGTTGAACATGGAAATCTCGCATGATAAGCATCGATGTAACCCCTTCTGGCCCACCTCAAATGCGTCGTGTACGGTTCGTCATCGAGAAGATCTCCTGTGCCTTTTGCCTTCTCGATGCTGTAAGCTTTGAGCCTGATACCCTGTGCCAATGCCTCATTTCTCATCGCCGTGGTTAATGGGTCTTCCACCCCAGCGTAGTGATGGACAAAGATGAAGACCCGCTTCGTGAAGTACTCCTCCAGCGTGTCGGCTTGGAGTCGTGTCTCTTCCTCGGGATCTTCATTGCCTTCGTCACGGCCTGGTTCCTCGTCTTCGGTTTCATAGGTGTAGGTGTAGGAGGCGGGGCTCTTCACCGTCTCGGTCGCTTCTGGTTTCACGGAGTTGTTGGCTTCCGTGTTGTCCCCTGTTGTGTGGGACTTCATTCTTTCTTCGTGCAACTCCGGCTTGGATGCCCCGGGGAGTCGCACTTCGTGCACCTGTGGAGCCTCTTCACCTTTGCTGCACATTGTTGCCCCGGTGCCAAGTCCCCACATGGCGCGTTGCCATTGTTCCAAGCGAAGCATTTTTGCCCTGCGCTTCCTTTGCTCCCTCCTTTCTTTCCTCCTTGACCCTTTGTAGGCCTTGAATCTTCTCCATCTTCTCCTCCTCCTTTCCCCCACTTCCTCTTCTTTCTGCGATTGCTTGGACCCGGACTTGCCTTCGTGCCCGAGTCGTTCTCCATGACAGGCGCTATGGCTGAGATGCCTCCCTGCAGCGCGTTGGTGGCCAGTTGTTCTGCCGGTGTTTTCGGTACTCCATGGCTTCCCGACGCAATCCATGCCAGTGCCGGGGTGTGGACCTGAGTCCTCCAGAACGTCTCGTCCTTGGCCAGCATGTTGTACACATAGTCCCAGGGTCTGTTCTGGTTGAAACCTTCTGGATGACCTTTTCCCGCCCTGATGTCCATCATGATTTTTGATCGAAGGCGGTTTGACTGTGCTGATCGCGCCACCTCGTCCGCCGCGTAGATCAAGTGCCAGGCTGCGGGGTATGTACGGGATAGACGTTCTATAGCCATCTCGTACCCGTGCCATGCAGCCAAACCCACGGCGTCCAGCATGATGAGTGAAGTCCTCAGTAACCTGAAACAGGTTCGCCACTGGGAGAAAGTTGCAGGGCCTGGCAACTCCTTCGTCGTGTAGCCCGTGGAGGTCAGGACATACGTTCTGAACTTCGAGGCCTTCAGTGCTCGATGGCCGTAAGGCACGTAGATGGCGAAGTCCACGTAAGGGGCGGTGTCCTGTGTTGTCAACCTTCTTTGGAGGGCAGAGAGCTGCTCCAAAGTAGGGTCCTCCTCCTCCGGAGGCCAGCCCCCCACTGTTGCCAAATACTGTTGGTACCAGGCAGCTCGGGCATCTTCTCCTTGCACGATGAACTCGCCGTCGTCCCCTTGGTCTAAGACCTGTGTCATCTTCATTTTCCTTTCCAGGCCTGCTGGGGGTGGTGCCATCGTGCCGATCTGATTGTCCTGAACCTGTTGCCCAAAGGGTGAAGTCTCCCTCCATGAATCCCAGTCGCCTCCCCCTCGTGTATGCTGCATTCTCCGTGCCAAATTGTAAATAAGTCCCACATGGGAGGCCTGAACAGCAGATAGGGGGTTTCCGTCCAAGACCGAGCTCTTTCCAGCGCTGCTGAGATGACGTTTCCCGGGAGTGCAGCTAGAAGTCGGGCATCTTCTCCAGGGTCTCCAGCCACCGAAGTGAAAGCTGTCCAAAGGTCGTCGCCCAGGTTGTAGTGAGCCCGAAGTTGGGAGATCGTCGTCATCAACATGGCATTTGACTGGCTCGGAAACATCGTATCGAATTGAAAGGCTGACCGCACCTACCAGGCCAATCCACAAAAGAAAGAAAGTCATGGCGCTGGTGGCAGGTCAGTCTTGAGCCAAAATGGCCCGACCATGCCACCAGCTTCTTGTCACTCAGAAAAACCTGCAGTTTTTCTTACTATAGTTACTAGTTGGTTCTAGTTAGATGAAATATGAACTTCATCAAAATTCAACGATGGATTTGGTTGGATGAAACCGTTTCATTTCATCAACGCAAAATGGAGGAGTTGAAGCAACATCGGGGAGCAGTGCAGGATGCACTGGTGAAGGCGAGCAGCTGTATTCATCAAATCTCCTTATTTGATGAATATGATGGGCTTTTTTAATGATAATTGTACCTTATGGAAAAAAAACCAGTGTTGACTGGTTAACTTCCGAGCTTTCGGACCAACCCACATGATCTGGAAAACAAAGGACCCCGGGCCCCGCTTCGCATCCGGCATCCCATTCGCCGCTTCACTGCCAGGCTGCTGCTCTTGAGCCGCTTGGATCATCTTGTCCAGCTTCTTTTCGGCCTGTGGCGAGGGTAAATAGATGTAAATATAGGGAAAAGTGTGTTTGGGAATAAACAATGACTCGTTTCCCCCCCTTGTGCTGTCATTTATCTACTGGTTGGTGGTTTCAACCCCTCTGAAAAATATATAAAAATATAAGTTCGTCAGTTGGGGTTACTATTCCCAATAGATGGAAAGTCATAAAATTCATGTTCCAAACCACCAACCAGTCTCTAGTTGATTATATGTTTTCATTGGATGATGGAATTCGACTAAGGAAACCAATGAGGATTCAGTGGATTGGCTCTTTAAGAAAAGTTTGCAGCTAGCTGAGCGCAGTGAACATCTTCTCCTCCTGTTGTTCATTTTCATTTACATGTGTTTCATTCAGTTATCATGATATGTTTATTGCCAAAATGGATTTTCACTTGGATTTTCATTTGACTTCATGGCATGTATCTTGCTCATTAGCAATGCTTGCTGTACCCCCCAGCTTAAATGTCATTTTGTTCATTTGTTTTCATTGTATTTTTCATATTTTTTCATGTGGATTTCGATGTTCATTTGTTCATTTCTTCTCCATTTGGATTTCCGTGTTTTTTCTTTGTTCTTTTAATTTTCTTTTTCAATTGGATTTCGGCTTTTCACATACCTTTTCATGTTGTCAAACTTGTTGGTTGTTTTTTGTTTTTCATGTTTATGTTTATGCTGTCAGACATGTTCATTTTTCATTTAGTTGTTTGGAGTTTTGTTTCCTGTTCATTGTGTCATTGTTCTAGTGATTCTAGTGTCGCGTTATGCTGTCTTATGTTTGTTTCCTGCTTGCATTTACAGTTACATTCAATGCAAGCAGGAAACAAACATAAGACATTTTGGCTGAGGAGCACAGCAAGCATTGCTAATGAACAAGATACATGCCATGAAGCCAAATGAAAATCCCAGTGAAAATCCAAATAAAAACCAATTTTGGCAATGAACATATAATGATATGCTTTTATGACAAAAACATAAATGCACATGAAAAAATGAATAAATAAACCTTGATTTTCAGTTTAAGGCTGCCCAAGAAAGATATAACCATGGTTTTTACCATCAAATCAATCCGAAGATGGGAAGTGGTTCGATGACCTATGGTTCTTAAATGTTATAGCAATAATCGAGCATGTTATAAACGTAGTACGTCTTAGCAATACCATAGCCGTAGTGGATGAATGGGACAACTGACAATGGTTATATTAAGTATCTTTATTCCCATGCTTGTCAGCTATGCGTGTTGAGTATATTTCTCACGTAAATGGTATCAAGCCGCGGCGGCGTTAAGTAAAGTAAATCCCAAATTATTGTTGGTTACCCAAAAAGCAGCAACATGTTAAAATGGTTCCTCAATGAAGTTGAATTCTCATCTTTGTTGATGTACCAACTAGAGAAATCTCATGAAATCTCCAATTTTATCGCGTCAAATACACTGGCTGGCTAATTAAACCCAATCATATACTCAAGTGTACCATTTTGGGGGGGGTTCCCTTCTGCCATACGTATATATATTATATGTATATATATATATGCAGCATAACATATGTACGCAGAAATACTGGGGGCCTATGCGAATTTATCCCACATTAACACCATATTAATCACTATGGGTTCCCCAACCTAACCCTGCCTTGGAGAGCCGTAACCGCAGAGCCGTGAGCTCCTCTTGCATAAAGCCACTGGCGCCTAGGGGCGGCTAGAAATCCTGCCGGGAACTGACACCCTTGATGCCTTGATGGGACCGATTCGTAAGGTGTAGATATATACCTCACATACATTAATTTGCATCATTAATTGTATGATCTTTTTAATATACCTCACATACATATACACACCATTAATTGTGGCTGAATTCTCGTCAAAACCTGACAAGTTCAGCCCATCTTCTGTTTCACTCTATGGTGACGTCGTGGTGCCATATTGCTTAATGGTGATTTAATGGATTTTAATGGAAATTTAAGACAAAAATTCCCAAAAAGGCAGTTAGTCACGTGGCTTGCTCGAAAATTCCCCGGAAATAGTTTGATGATTTTCCTAGCTATCTATATATATATATATACAGTACATATACATATATACATATATATATATATATACATATATACTGTAAATGTTCCAACATTTCCTCAATCCAGCTGGTCCTCATTTCCTTTTTCCTCCATTCAGCATGTCACCATAGTTCATGGCCATAATTCCATCGACGGCCGCTCGCCGCTTGCCGCAGAAGG
>Ga0126342_10015973_pt1 | contig 13111 bp, 13 predicted proteins | sample Cyp1metagenome_FD_92528 | JGI IMG/M metagenome (GOLD analysis project Ga0126342, IMG submission 92528) | Coral microbial communities from Lord Howe Island, Old Settlement Bay, Australia - Cyphastrea 1 metagenome | ecosystem: Host-associated > Invertebrates > Cnidaria > Coral ... | reverse complement strand
TGCGAATAGAGTGTAAGCTACGGACCATTGTACAATATCACATAATTCAACACTCTAAGATCCACAGCCAAAGGGTATGACACTCGCCCTTTTGGCTCAAGACCCACTGCAGCACCAGAATAAAGAACTGCCATGCAGAAGCCGCCACCCTTGTGACGTCATTGCCGAAGTTGTCTACTTCAGAACCAAGTACCAGGACATAATCGGACAGACAATCCCCGATTCTCAATATATATATATATATTACGTAATGATATTTATTTACCCAACATACAGCCACCATGGTTTTTGTTTTTCCCCATGACTGCCATGGCGAGGTGCTGACGTTGAACGTGGAGTTGGATGGCGGCCTGGCGCGACCGGGGAAAATCTCCACGTGGTGGCGCCAGTTTCGACAGATCAGGTGCCTCCGTGCCGGGGAGGTCTAGAAATATCATCCAGAACTTTGATATGAGGCATATATATCATATATAAAATATATAAGAATCATATGTTTGATGCTAGCATATTGTAATAACATTTTTTTTTAGTGTATATTAATGACAAGTGTAATATACACATGCAAAGTCAGGCGGTGGCGGATAGATTTGCAGTAATGCATAAGCCAATTGCAGATCCACCAAGCTGTGCCTTCTGGAAGTCTTCCTCCCATGAAACCAATATTCTCATCCAGACACTTTGAGTCGACACACTTACCTTAAGCAGACCATTTATCTCGATACCCGGCCTGGTAAACGTACAAAAAACGAACTGGAAAGATCCACCATGCTATTAATGGGTAAATCAACGAACTATTGCCATTCTCAATAGTCAACTGTAAACGTTTACCAGAGGGTATTTCAAGATTTCAGCCAAACATGTCTCAGGGATTTTCCGGATCATTTGGGGATGAAACTGCTAAGAGTCAGCGACGGAAAACGGGTGATTTTTGGAGACAGCTCTGCGACTAGGAACAGCTCTGGCAACGATACGGCTCTGCGGTCGAAGCCAGTTGTGGTGCACTGGACCTGAAGTGCAGGATGTCAACGGGTAAACTTTGAGGGAAAAACGACATGCTACGACTTGAAAATTGATTGTCTTAGATATATATAATTAGTCTAATCTTCTATCAGTGGGGATAGTTTGATATGTTCCAACCAACCTTTTTCAGAGTTGTTTTGACATCCCAGGGGTGTCAAAGATTGCCGAAATGACTTATGGTCCCAAGAAGTCATGGAACGAATTGAACCAATTATCATATCCATAGGATCCATGTATGGTATATATATGCTAACATTGGGGGTATATTGATGGTAAATGTTACCATATATAGCATACATGGATCCTATGGGATATGGAGATTATTGATCTGAGATGGCCCCCATCACCGAGCATTGGAGCATTTGGAGCTTGATGGGCTCGCTTTTCCAGCAATCTGGGCTTCGAATGGTCGGATTCTTTGGCTTTTGTGAGATTGACTTAGACTTGACACCTTTTTTTGATCTTGAATCTTAAATCTTAAGTTCAGTGCTGGTTGGGGGTCAAACATCAATCACATCAATCAAGTAGAGATACACACTATCCATCCCTATCCATCTCCAACCTTTCTGGCTCAGGTATTGCCTCACTTGAATCATTCCAACTTCTGCCCTGGCTTTGATGTAGCTGGCGACTTGAGAGCCGAGGTGACTAGCTAGGTTTGTATCATTTTGCAGCATATATTGTTGTGATGTTTCATCTGTGCACAGTGAAAAATGATTGATTGAACTTGATTGAAATTTCTTGATTTGGCATATCGGGTGAAAATGAACGGAAGTGAAGCAATCGTGAGACATGTGCTTGTGATTTGCGACCGAGTCGCGGGGGGGGCAGCTCAGGGCAATCCGAGACTCAACCCTTCACGTTATGCATGTTTTGCACATGGCACGCGATCAACAACAATATGTACAGATCCCCGTTGCAAGACTGACCCATTTCCTCCGATTCGAGATCTTGAGTTGTTGAAGGGGGCCTATTGGAGTTATTTGGAATTTGACTTTGACATGAATCAGTTATCAGAAGGTAATGTTTGGAAACCCTCTTTAGGGCTTTTGCATATAGGATGATCATCTTTGATATCTTTATCCTTTGCTTCCAAAGATATTTCCCACCAGCGTGTCGACTGGGGAAAACGCCATCAGGTCCCCCAAGCAGAGGCTACGCGATTCTTGGCTTTGCAAGAAGGAAAATGGAGCTACTTAGATGGGCCATGGAGTTAGTTAACTAGTTATAGTAAATGGATTATTTCATTGCGATATATGAGATGATAAGCCCAGTTACTAACCAGGAATCGCTAATCCTATGGCCCATGTAAGTAGTGTGTGGGTCTGAAATCAATGAAGAAAATCATGAACAACATCTACATACGATGCCTCGACCCACATCTCACAGCAGCATGGTCTTGCTACTGATCAACCTAATAGACTTCCAAATTTGGAATAATTTGGAGGGTTAATGATGTTTTTTTGCACCTGAAAATACCATGGAATTCTGGTAGACATCCGGTACCCATGACGGATCCATGGTGCTGGTATATATGCTAACATGACTGGGGTATATTGATGTATATTGATGGTAAATGTTACCATATATAGCATACATGGATCCTATGGGGTATGATCCGGTAAGCTTTGGAAATAGACACAGTTTCAGATGTTTCAGGTCTCATCGCGGACACTGTGGCTGCCTTTTTGACGCTCCACATGAACGCCTCACAGCAAAGCCAAGCCAAGGCAATTAACGCTGAGCACTGCTTTGATTCGGATATCAATTTGGCAGAAATGTTGCAGAAATGGCAGAATTCATGTTTTGTTTCGCACGTTTCCTGCGGAAGGCCTGCCAATGATTGTTATCATTGAGCCAATTCGGGGAAACATGGACAGGATGGATGTTGAGTTATCACAAGGTACTACAGTTGATCGACTTCAATATGATATACCAGGATGCATCAAATGTATGCTTGTTTTTTTTTGTTTCGAGGATGAGATGTTGAATTGCCATGCCAGCTCCGGGGTTGCTTCTGTGATACCATCACGATAAGTTTGTTTTCGATTAAAACGGCTTTACCATGCTTTACCGTTTCCTCTCAAAGGAGCGACATTTCAAATGCCGGCTCCAGTAATCCTCAAGTTTCAATGGTTTTTCAATAGCTGAGGCGTCTTGTACAGAGAAAACCATGTCTCCCCAGGCTCCCCACTATCCAACTTGGCAAAATTCAGTGGCAGACCATGGCAGAGGCCTTGCAGATGTTGGAATCTCAAGTGGATTGGACTGAGCAGCTGATGACGCCCTACTTGAAGGCGTCAAAACCCGTGGATCACAATGGCAATTGGGATGACGTTGTTGTGATGAGAATTGTACGCTGATCATCTCTGATGATTGAAGATGTATTGTGAGAGAATTTGAAAAAGCCAAAGATATGTACTGTGCCACACCCATTCTTTACCAACCAGCCCAAAATCGCCATGACTGGTTGTCATGAACATCCCCTTCGGGATGCTGATGACATCACCCCCAAACCTGGCTGTCATGGCTTGTCACAGGCTCAAGACTGGGAACGTGATGCCATGAACCACTCCGTGAGCTCTGAAGGTGGGGGCTTCCTAGCGAGGAAACATGGGGTTATACAATAAGAGGGGATGATTACACAATTGGTTGTATGGAAATACTTGTGAATATTGTTGATTGGGTTCAAATGTCTTCAAATGTATTCAACATATTGGGGATTCTCACAATCCAGGATAATCCATGGCCTGGTTTGTTTTGCCATGAAAAGGACATAAAAGGACATAGAACTCAAATAGTTGCTTTGAGGCCTCTCTCACGGGATGGTATGAGGTGCAAGTCCCTTCTGTGCTTTGGCCCAGCGCACTTTGGCGGGCCTTGATCATAAGGATGATCAGCGACTTGAGGTGCCTCTGGTGCCTCCGGTGCCGGTGTCCCCGCCACAAGAAGCCAGTCCTAAAGCTGAGACAGATAGCAGAAGTGGATATTCCATGATATTCCAATAACATCTAATACCCAAAGGCATGTAAAAAAAAAAAACAATGCACCATTTGGAAGTTGCTCACTTGGAGTCCAAGGTCCTGTCAAAATTGATCAAAATTGTCCCCTGGACATGTCAAGTCTTTGAACTTTCCAGATGCAGCAGATGTCCCGTTGCGGGACCTTCTCCCAGCTGTTTTTGGCTGATCCAAGCGATGTGCCCGGGTTGTTGAGCCGTTGAGCCGCTGAGCCGTCAGGTCTTGGACGGCTTTCACATCTCATCTCCGAATTTGGAGCATTGTCATCCCAACTGGACGGTAGAAGATCCTGGGCTCAAAGCCGAGCGCATCCAAGCGCCGGCACAGACTTTTAGGGATGCGACACTGGCTGAAGTTTGGAATTTTTGGGCCTCAAGCTGATTCAAAGAAGTCAAGGGGATCAAGGGGCAAAAGTGTGCAAAAGGATGCGTAAGGCACATCAGTTTCAGGCTGAGTTATTTTCTGTGAAACACTGATAAACACAGACTAAATAGACAAAAAACATGGAAAAACGATGGAGACAACCTATCAGTTCTTCAGTTCTTCACTTCAATAGTTGCGGGTGTGGAACTGTGTTCTTGCAACGCAAAAGTTATATCCACAGTGACCGATTGACCCGCAGAATGCCTGCAGGAGGGATCTGACGAAGTGCGACTCTTGGTGCGATCATGCAGCCATACCAACTACTACGCAGACCTCAGCAACTTGGAACTCCAATGCAAAGTCAGGCGGAGTCAGCATGCGGCTGGCCGCCGGAGGTAGATGATCTTCATGATTTTTCATGCCTGTGACAAGAGATCATGTGAGATCTACCCTCCGGTAAATTAACATAACTATGGAAAATCACCATTTTTTATTAAAGGGTAATTCAACGGACTTTCTATGGCCATTTTCAATAGCCAACTGTGAGTTTACAACTATAAATGGCAATCTTCAATAGCCAACGGAAACAAACTACCAGAGGCAACACCGGCAAGTTCACTGCAGCACTGGAAATCGGCTGCAAGTTGCTGGCCGCAACACGCATCGAGCAGCAGTTGAAGGTGGGGGGCCATGGCTGGTGATATGTGGTGATGTTTGTTTCGGAACTTGGGTGCATCTCCTTGACAACCATTGAAAGCCCAATTCTGACCGATCATTTTACAGCTTTGCGTTATACCACAGAGAGCTTTTTCAGAGGAGAACCAGGAGGTTCGCTTCAGCTCGTTCAGCTGATCGTCCGCTTGTTTTCGCCATGTTTTTCGGCAGGTGAAAGCTGCGCAGAATCATTTGCCCTGTTCGGAGATGAACAAAATGGCAGTGCACCTGGCTGAGCGGAAACTCGGCTGCACGCTGCTGAAAAAGCCAGCAGAATATCTGGCACGTTGACAGCCATTGGCCCACTCATCCAGTGATGCAAGGGTTAAATCTTTAGGGTCACAGTTCCCCAGTTTGCAGAACAGGCTGAAGCTTGGATTTTACATGATTTTATCTCAGATCTCATGCCAGTTTTGCAAAATGATGCCATGACCTAGGCTTGCACTTTCCAGCACCCTCAAGCGTTACCAGGCCGCCGCTCACATTTTGAGAACAAGGGTGATCCTTTTTTTTTGGCGTATCCCAAAATTGAGTGCCCCATTGGCTTATCTCTATTTTCCAAAATTACGTGCATTGTTTGGGATTGTTAGGTTTTATAACATGTATACACACATCCCTTTTTCAGACAAACTTTTACAGTCCTTTATTCCTAAATGAATAGTTGGACATGTTCATTTTAAGACACTGTAGGTAGGTGAGGGCAAGTGCTTCAGCAAGTTTTGCAGCTTGAAATCGTATTTTGCCTGACTCCTCTGACCGCTTCGATCCAGGGTCAGCAGGATACATTCATAACCCATTGCTGCTATATATGGTAACATTTACCATCAATATACCCCTTTTTTGTTAGCATATATACCATACATGGATCCTATGGGTAATACATAGTCATGCCAGTCGTGCCTCTTCCCAGCTGCAGTATGCAGTCGGTTGAGTTGGTTCTCCCCCATTGTATTGCAGCGCGCCCTGTGATGATGTTGCTGTGGAACAAAAGCAAACAGCTGATTGAATTCCAGGTATTCACAAACTTGTCAATGTGTCTCCTGTACATGTCTTCATGGTAGGTTGCATCTGGGTGAATGTTTGAATAGTCCCAACTGTTTTTCTGCCAAATGCAGGTGACAGTTTGTGTGGGATGCCTATTATCTCGTTCATGCTGGTAATTCCATAGGACGATGCGAAGTGATTTCTATCAAGTCTCGGTGCTACATGAACTTCTCACCTGGAATTGCCATCTTGAGATCATTGTATATAGTCTATCGGGATGCCCCCAAAATGCTTCAGCTCACTTGGCTACTTTGGCACTCTTGGAAGGCCACCGGAAGGAAGTGGTGCTTTCTGCCAGACAGCCCATCCGTGGCTGGCCCCGTGTGGGTTTTCCACGACAGGTGACCTGGAAATTGGAACGATTTTCATGAAAAGTTTGATGATGCTCCCATTGAAATGCCAAATTCATGGGGCTTACCCTCTGGTAATGACTCACCGTTGGCTATTGAAAATGGCCATTGAGTGATAGTTCGTTGATTTATATACCCATTAATAGCATGGTGATTTTCCATAGTTATGTTATATGTTAATTTACCAGAGGGTACCCTCTGGTAAACTAACATAACTATGGAAAATCACCATTTTTAATGGGCAAATCCACTATAAATGGCCATTTTCAATAGTTATGTTAATTTACCAGAGGGTAGGTCAAGTTTCCTGGCCCAGTTGTGACAGAAATGGTGACAGGCTTCAGCTGCACGAGAACAGCAGCTGCATGTCGGTGCAGAGCCCCGCGATGCTCACAGACGTGAACGCGGAGATTTATCCTGGAATTCATTACTGCAGCGCGGCCTAGACTGGCTGAGACTGGCTGAGACTGGCTTCTTTGAGTTCGGTATGTGAAGGGTACCCTAAAGAATTTAGGGGAACATCCAAAGACTGATGGTTGATCATCATTTTCCTTATATATATATATATATACATATCATATAATTATCACTATCACTAATTACCTTTTAAAGGTCTATACATTTTCAAACACACCCACACAAGAACGGCTGTATATTCATGCAGATATGTCCAGATTGGAGTCAAGTCAGGAAACAGTTCCACTTCTCAGAGCTTCCCAGCTTGGTTTCTATCTGATAGAAATCTGTATCCACTGCTTTTTAAGTTTTTGGGAAGAATGGAAGGCACGATCAACTGCATTTCTTCAGAATAGTTTTTTTTCTCAACATAGGGTCCAGGGTAGGCAGAGGCTACAGACAAGCTGATGTTTATTCAACGCCACTGTCCACCGACTTCAGTCGCCAATATTTTGGAGCACTTTGGAACCATGTTGGTGTATGGATTTGAAGAACAAAAAACACGCCGATATATGGTGATATTGTGATAGCCTGCTATGGCTATCTAGCTACATTTCATGGAAGGGGCTGTTTTTTTAGCCTTTACGCTCTAATAGGATGAGCTACTTCCCCTTAGCCACTCAGATTCCATGCACCGGACGCGACAGGCAAAGTGTTGTCGCCTGCCAGAGCTTTGGATTGGATGATGACTGATAGCTTAAAGCCAGGACGGATCCGGCCAGACCTCGCAGATTCTCATGGCGTCTTAAAGCCTGGCTGTCCTGGTATCCCATGACGGATCCATGGTGCTGCTATATATGGTAACATGGATCCCATCAATATACCCCCAATGTTAGCATATATACCATACATGGATCCTATGGGTATAGTCTAACAATCACATTTCCACGGAGTCGGTTGTGTTTTCGTTGGAGTTTCGAGCCGCTTAGTTTCTGTCAGTCACTAGTTGTGGAAGCATCGCTGTTTCCAGGATCTCGGACTATGGAAGTGGTGGTGTGATCCAGTCACCGTGACCGAAGCTGAAGCTGTCTTCAGTGCAGCAGTGCTGGAGCTTGCTGGATAAGTCTATGTTAGATTATACAAATGTCAACAAATGTCCTGCCATGGGATTCTGTATGATTCCATTCATTGCATTTCATTGCATCTAACGTGGTAAACTGGAAATTAAACCCAAAAAAATGTCAACCACTCCCAGTCTTACGTATTAAACATGGCTGGGATTGGGGATTTCGTTCATCCCCAAATGGGTAGTGATAAAGCGCGCTACGTGGCGTCATTTCGCCTCGTCAATGTCTGACATGTCGGGCCGTCCCGGATCAGACATCCAAAAGCACCCGCTGTGCCCCACGTAACTTGTACATACGCCGGGGCGAGGGCGAAGGCGCTGGCCACTGTGACCACCATGCTGTGTCACTAAAAGAGATCCCTCTCCTGGGCAGGATTCGGGCAGTGACCTTAAGCGCAAGAATTCATCATATATATATATTAATTACATTCATAATTAATATATTAATTATTATTATACAGTTCATATGGAATTAGTTGATTAAGTTGGGATTAAGTAAGGTCCTTAGACAAGTGTCTATCTTGATATCATGAATATAGTCCCAAATCTAGAAGAAGAATAAAGAACAATATGAGGTACTTGTATGCCCATGGAATACTTAATACTTTATTGAAAACAGGAAATCACTTTAAGATCTGGAAGCAGTGCCCAAAAGTAAGAGGGTGTTTGCTCCTTCATGGAACATTACCTGAGCCGGTGAGGCACTCATTTTCTTCAAGGCTGTCAATACCAAGTCACGTGCTTCACAGGTTTTCCATCATAGCACATCCTGACTATCCCATATCCCGACTTTCCAGAAGACATTCTGTCAAAGATAGGCTTGAAACATCTTGAAACATCTTGGATTCTGGTTGAAATGTGTGGCGTGTTTCACTGGGCCATGGGTGTAGTACTTGGAGCCTCCCAGGGAGCCTCCCAGGCCATCGCAAGAAGCGAGTATCCAGACAACTCCTACAGGTCCTTGATTTGCGCCGGTGATAGGACCTTTGGAGTCCAGGGAACCCCAATCTTTCCCAATCTTTCCCAGTTTGAAAAGGCCACCAGTGGATTGTGTGATCTCTGATGATCTCTGATATGATATTTTTAGAACATGGCCAAGAAAAATACCAGCAAACAGCCTTGCAGGTCGTTAAGAACGGCACACGAACGGATGCAGTTTCTCCAAACTTCATATTTGTCATGGTTTGGAAGAGCTGTTCGGTCAAGGTTTACTGCAGAAAAACCTCGTCTTGTTTTTTGTTTAGGCAGCTTGAGGCACTAGTGAATGATGTCGTTTTTTTTTTTCCTGAGCAGTGATCTTTGTCAGACGGTGAATTGATCCTTGGGCAGCCGATCCTGGTTAGGGACTATTCCAGCCAAGATCCTGAGCGTTTTCTCATTCTGGAGGATCTGAAACAGAGGGTTTCTGTTCAGCCTGAAACGATGTGATTGAAACGGTATCAATGGGGCTCACCATGGCTCATGTTCTTTTTGTCAGGTGATGAAGAGCAGAGACCTCAAGCAACCTGTGGCTTCTGGATGGTTTTCTGCAGTTGCTGGTATATTGATGAATATTGGGAGTGTCAATCGCCATGACTGAAAGATACTCCGAAAATGGATCAGTTGAGACCTACCCCGATTGGTAATTGGTTCCGGGGGTTATACTCACCAATATGTCGGGGAAGATCACAATCCAACGGGCTCAGTTTAGTGCTTCAAGCATGGTCACAAGTTCAAGTTAAAACATATTTTTACCTCGTACTCGTATGTTTTCCAGTTCGGTCCAGCTGCTGTCACTGCTGAATCTGAGACACAGAGACACGGAGACATTGTAAGTTGCTGTGGGGCTATGACAACAAGCTGCGGTGAGTTCAATGAAAACAAAAAAAGGGGTGTTGCGATAATCTTGTTCCGGCCTGATCCACCAAGTTTCGGATAATAGTCTACAAGATTATCCACAGGTATCCAGTATAATGATCATGATTGGCTATGTTTGGCTGCTTGGAAGCTGTTTGGCTCAAAAGTTGGATAAAAAGAACTGAAGTCATGGGTGCAAAGAGGTCTTTGGAGGACTGTCGCAGAGGGAATTCCATGATATTCCAATGATGTGCCACCGAATCGTCTCAATGTCTAATCATCCCCAGATCTGAATTCGACCAGACACCAAAGAAATTGCCCAGATCAAGCGCAAAGATGTTTGTTTCAGAGGAGTGTCCTAATCACAAATTATTTCATGTCACTCTACAGTTGTTTGTTTCAGTAAATGCATCATATCACAATGATATCATGTCACGCATGATGGAAAGCCGCTGTTTTTTTTTTTGCGGACATGTTTTCGTGATTGAGATACCGTCCAGCCTCTTCGGGATCCTGATGATTTTGGTGAGGAGGGAACTCCTTCCAAGAAACGGCCCAAGCACAATGCTGACGAGGGGGAGCAGGTGTGGCAACATGTTTTGATTTGTCATGATTTGTCATGCACCTCCTGTCACGTTCAAAGAACGACTTAAGATAGATCTTGATAGCTTCTATCATAGCAGCACCTCTGAAATGCAGCTGTCAAGAGCATTGTATTTGTCTGCAATCACGGCTTTGTGCAATTATTCAACTATGTTCAACTAGTGTTGGTAGCACCACCTTCTAGCACCATGCACATAGAGTGAGCCGCGACCCCTTGTGGTTTAAACGTCTCAGAAAATCATAGAACATCTTTTCAACATGTTTCAAATGGTCTCAATCGATTCACTGATTTCACTAAGCCTACCATGTCCAAATCCAATGGCAAAACTTGAGGGCCTTGCCACTTTGCCGGTGGCTCGTGGTGGTGGTCGTGGTCTGAAGGCCTCCAAGATGTGAGGTAGATTCTATGAGACCGGATGTCATTCACGCATGATGAATAGTTATACTGCTTCGCCCCTTTGGCTTGGGCGGACTTGTGATTTAATATATAATTATATATATACAATATAACATATAGTCTAGTAATGTCTAGTATAATGTGCCGACGAGCGTGTTTGGTCTTTGTGTTGGTTTCAAATGGGTTCCCTAAACAACTTGTCGAAAGAGCAAACAACAAAAACAGTATCACATCCTTTTCAAAGGCTCTAGGGACAGCTATTTTTTTAGGATCTCTTCGGTCCTTTTTCAAAGCTCAGGCGGTTCAGAACGCACGAGAGCAAACGTCGACCGCGTCAGGCACGGCGTGCACCTCCATCCCTCGGTATCCATCGGTATCCATGGGTCATCCCTGAGGCCCGGACGGCACTGTGACGCAAAGTCAGAAGAAGACCAGAGAACAGCGTGTCTTCCATGTGCCCCGGCGGTTTAAAACATGGTGAAACATGGTGAGATAGCTCTGTTTGATGAAGTTGGTGGATGTTGCAGTTGCTCTGAGATCTGAGGCCCATAACAACAAACACGTCGAGACCAAGGTGGCGACTCCAGATGTGGAAAGGGACGGCTTGTGGATCTGGTCATTATAGCAACATGCAAGTCCTTCGCATGTCTCATCTTAGGCCAGGGAAAGGCATGCGTTGACTCAGCACCAGTTCCCCCTTTGTCCCCTGAATTTCCCCCCCAAACTGATCCCATTTTGGATCAAAAATGGCAGGTGATGTCTGAGCAGAAGCGAAAGACCACCCGCAAGGACTGACCCCTTTCTTTCTTCGTCATTTGTGACGCCACTGTGGCCAGTGTTGGCTGGAGGACGGGACGGTGATTGTTACAGAGAGCAAAAGCCTCCGGAAAGAAGCTTGGTGTAAACCGTAGGGGATTTTGAGATGCATCGCTTCGCAATCTCTTTGACTACTTTAAACATAGTGTGCTGCCTTTTTTGATTTTGCTTTTTTTTTTGTGTGTTTGTCTAATTGTGCATTTCTTTTTTTTATGTAGACAACATCTTTTGTGGAAAATTCAGTTTAACAGTTTGCATCTTTGGGAAAGCAGAAGAGACTAGCAAAAAAGTGATGCTAACATATTGTAAATGTGATCAAATTACAGTACATGTGGCGTCGGCATTTCTTTGATATACCAGTAGCCGCACGGTCGGCGGTGGCGGAAGTTTCAAGGGTAGGACACTATCGGAGTGGTCACCTGAAACCCCAAGTGCTGGATGTAGTGTGGTGTAGAAATGTGTAGAGTGTACTGCAAAGTATTATTTGTAGTTGCAGTTGTAGTTGTATTGTAGTGTAGTTGTAGCTGTAGTTGATGTAGTTCTACTTGTAATGTTGTAGTTGTAGCTGTAGCTATAGTACCGGTAGTCGTTGTAGTTGCAGTTGTAGTTGTAGTGTAGTGGTGGTGAAGTGTGGTGAAGTGTGGTGAAGTGTAGTGTAGCGTAGTGAAGTTGTAGCTATAGTTGTAGTTGCAGTTGCATTGTAGTGTAGTTGAAGCTGCAGCTATGGTTGATGTTGTTGTAATCGCAATGTTGTAGTTGTAGCTGTAGCTCTAGTAGTTGTAGTAGTAGTTGCTGTTGAGGTAGTTATTGTAGTAGTTGTAGTAGTAGTGGTGGTGGTGGTGGTGGTGGTAGTGGTAGTGGTAGTGGTAGTGGTGGTAGTAGTAGTACTAGTAGTAGTAGAAGTAGAAGTAGAAGTAGTAGTAGTAGTAGTAGTAGTTAGTAGTAGTAGTGGTGGTGGTGGTAGTAGTAGTAGTTGTAGTTGTTGTTGTTGTTGTTGTTTGTTGTTGTTGTTGTTATTGTTATTGTTGTTGTTGTTGCGCAATGGTAGTGGTAATGGTAGTGGTAGAAGTAGAAGTAGTAGTAGTAGTAGTAGTATTAGTAGTAGTAGTAGTAGAAGTAGAAGTAGTAGTAGTAGTAGTAGTTGTAGTTGTAGGTGTAGTTTAGTAGTTGTAGCTTAGTAGTTTAGTAGTTTAGTAGTTTAGTAGTTTAGTGGTTAGTGGTTAGTGGTTAGTGGTTAGTGGTTAGTCGGTAGTAGGTAGTAAGGTAGTAGGTAGTAGGTAGTAGGTAGTAGGTAGTAGGTAGCAGGTAGCAGGTAGCAGGTTGCAGGTAGCAGGTAGCAGGTAGCAGGTAGCAGGTAGCAGGTAGCAGGTAGCAGGTAGCAGGTAGCAGGTAGCAGGTAGCAGGTAGCAGGTAGCAGGTAGCAGGT
>Ga0126342_10015972_pt1 | contig 13112 bp, 13 predicted proteins | sample Cyp1metagenome_FD_92528 | JGI IMG/M metagenome (GOLD analysis project Ga0126342, IMG submission 92528) | Coral microbial communities from Lord Howe Island, Old Settlement Bay, Australia - Cyphastrea 1 metagenome | ecosystem: Host-associated > Invertebrates > Cnidaria > Coral ... | reverse complement strand
TTGTGATATATTGTCCTTATTTTTTTGGGGGGGGCGTTTTCTTCGTCTTGGCTTGACAGTGGCTCTCGGGGCCATTTTGAAGATGGCTCGTCCCTTGCTATGACTCTTCCAAAGTGACTCTCCGTGACATGGGCTTCAGGGTTTGCAAAGGTTCAGTGCGTGACTTCCTTCCCAAAAAGCGCTATTGGTCCTATGGCAGCATCCATGGAACTCAAGATGCTCACTGCTGAATGGTTTCGCTGTGCTGTGCTGGCGCATGGGGCAGACCAGGTTGATGAAGAGTGCGAGCATGTGAAGGAGACTGGGATAATGATTCTTCGTCTCTGCGGCATTTGGTCGACAACCAGACCCATGGCAGATTTGGCCACCTGCTGCATCTCAGCCCAATGTGTGGCCAGTTTTTCTTTTACAAGCGATTTGGCCTCCATTACCCATGCTTCATTGGCGCCAGGGAATGACCAACGATCTCTCAGTTTTCTGAGCACCTTGCGCTCTGAAAAGAGAACTTTTATGGAGAACATGGCGGTGCAGGCAAAGGACACGTTGCACAAATGGATTTTCGATGATGCAGTCGAGCTGCCTCCAGCTCTTTGGGACCTGGTCACTGAAGCGGTCCTGTTCTTGGAGGATGCCATCTTTGCACTTCGTCATGGCAGTGCGTTGGTAGAAGTCTAAATGAAACGCGCAAACCCGAGGTCTGCGGAGGAAAAGGCGAATAAAAACATTGGACAAACAAAGGAGCAACTAATGTCTGGGTCTGTAGCTGTGGCAGGGTTGGGCGGGCTGCATTTGTTGCAAGGCTTGGTTTTTGGCAGGTGGCTCGCTGGGCCATTTTGTTTGTGTGGCTCTATGGGCCATGTTCTTCATGAAGGCAAGTGGCTCCTTGGGCCATTTTAGTATTAGTAGTAACCTTTCATGAACAACAATAGCGGGTTCGTTCTTTGAAAAAACATAATAAACACAACATACTAAATGGGGAATTGTTGTTGATATGTTTCTCTCAGCCATTTGCGAAGGAAGGGGCCCTTTCGTGTCAGTCATTTAAAGTTGCGGTTTTTGCTGGGCTGCTTCAAGATTTGCGCGGATTTGCCAAGTAGATTTGGAAACAAAGTGACTTCAGGACTGATTTCTCTTTCCAATTTTCACATGCCACAAGTCTTTCCATTGGTTAAAAAATCGTTCTCCACTGCTCGGTGTAACATGGCACTTCAGCCAGATGATGTGGACTTGCCTCCTGATGTCTGCAGCAGTAGCAATGAGGAACTGGTGTCAGAGGAATCTGCCGTAGACCTACCTGACACTACGCCATCTGACCATTGTTGCAAGCAGCAATGTTTGCAGAAAATGCCACAGTCGCTGCGCGAAAAGGTTGACGCTCTGAAGATGGGCTTGGAGCCCTTAGATTTGCCTTCCAAAAACACGCTCTGGTTCAACCAGCTGTTGAACATGAACAAAGCCAATCCAGCTGGACAGTTTCGGACTCAGTTTGTCTGGCAAGGTTCAAGCTTTTGCCTGACTGCGTATTGCCACATCACAGGTTGCATGCCCAAAAAAGTCCGGTCTTTTCTGAAGCTCATCGCCCAGGGCGAAGTTTTGGCCCCGCAAGATGGACGCAAAAACCCTCTCAAACGAGTAGAGCCGAAAAGGGAAGATGTGGAAGCTTTTTTTGTATTCATCTACCAGCATTTGGCTGAACCATTGGCTATGGTGAATACCGAAGCTCAGGAAGGAGAAGAATTGGGTGACACCAGTATCGTGGATGGGCCAGATTGGGTACAAAGCGACAATGATCTTCTACAAGTGCTTTCCAGCGCTTTTCCTGTGGAAGGTCAAAAACCCAAAGTTCAAAAGCGTTGGTTGCCCACTATGACCAGTGCTGAACTTTTTGACTTGTACAAGGACATGCACCAATCCCATAAGGATCAGGCATCTATGGCTACGTTCAAACGAGTGTGGACAAAATGGCAAGCAGTTCTGGGGATTAGGGCCGTTACTCAGCATTCGAGATGTGATGATTGTGCCAAATATAGCGACCCAGGGAATATTCAGTTTATACTTTTTGTCAGTTGAAGTTTTTCTTTGTTTGCTTATGGCTTTTTTTCAGCACTTCTGCTTCATGTCTGTTGGGCCCAGGTAGATTTCGGAAATTGCAAAGCAATCCTGCCGATGTCAAGGCTGTCACAGAGGCTTACAACACACACATTCGACATGTTTTTCGCGATCGCAGCATCATTACTGCCATGGAAAATTTGGCCGAGCAAAGTATGCGGATGGAAGACGTCGAGGTTCCTCATATACTGTGCACCATTGACGCCATGGACAAGTCAAAATGGCTTGTGCCACGCTGCTTGGATTCAACAAAGCGATTGAGTCAGCTCTGGCGGCCTGCCATGCATTTTGTAGGGGTTCTTGTTGCAGGAATTCTTGAATATTATGCATTGTTGGAGGCTGATATGCATGGAGATTCCGATACCCAGCAAACTTTACTCAGTCGAGCTTTGGAACTTGCAGAGGTGGAACTGCGAAAAAAACACAAATCCATGCCGTGGAAATTGATAGTCCATTCAGACAACACACCAAAAGAGGGGCGTAATGCGCCTCTCTTACTCTGGTGTGGTGCCTTGATATCTGCGCAACAATTTTCTGAAGTATGTCTAGCATTTTTCAGAGTTGGACACACACACAATCGCTTGGATCAGCGGTTTTCAGTGATCGGAAGCCTGCTGACCGGATGCAAGCAGCTGGAAACACCAGAAGATTACATCTCGCACTTACAGCTCCACTACCGGTCTGCGCGGGATGTTCCAGCTGTTTTTGAACAGCTGGGTGGTTCGCATTATTGGCGCAAATTTTTTGGCCCCTTGGAAAAACATTTCACAGGTCTTACAGGAACAAAAAGCATTGCTGATGCAGCTCACGTTTTGCGGGTTGTGCGCAGGGACATGGTGCCCCTTTGTGTCCCAGAAGTTCAATGGAATGAGCCTGGTCTTCCCCATGATCCAATTTTACTAGCCAAACATTGGCTGGTCTCCAAGAAGTTGTCACAAGAACCCACTGTCTTGTGGACGGGCCCTTGGAAACTTGATTTTCGCCAGTTGGACAGGTCCCCTCGCTTCATTTTGAACCCAGATTCCGTGAAACAATATCGGAAGACAGCTGAACAAATTCTGCAGCCCCCTTGGAACCTTGAAGCAGGTGCTGCTTACATTTTGGGATGGCTGCAGCGGAATCAAGACCGGGTGCCCAATCGACATTTCCCATCGATCACATTTGTCATGGAAGGGCGTGACTTTGTGCCAGAGTCTGCCATCACGGCTGGCCAATCTTGGACAGATTTTGCTCCAGAAGGGTGCATCCCTGTCGTTCCAGTGCGTCGGACCCAGAAGCAATTAGAAAAGGAACTCGCCAAAAGAGAGAAGAAGGCTGAGAAACCAACAGTGCCACAGCTAGCAAGCGTGTCCCGACGTGCTCGTGCTGTGATGCAAGCACAAGCAGCAGATTCGCCTATGGGAAAGCGCCCGACACGAAAGAGACCAGCTGCGTCCAATCCTCCGGTTTTGAAGCGCCCAGCTGCTTCCAGCTGAGAAGTTGTGTTCAAGCCTTGCGGTTTCATTCGCTATAGAAACATGCGTGAACTTTTTCTGATTTGCTTGGTCCTGTGCATCACTGCTGACCAAAGTTTTCGTGTTTGTGGCTCTTTGGGCCATTGTCACATGACATGACATCATATTGACTTGGTGGCTCTTAGGGCCATGGTTTGAGTAGTGGCTCCTTGGGCCATTTTGTGAATGTTTGTTTGGTGTCTTGTTTGCTGGAGTTACTGCTAGACAGCATGCAGTCTTTACTATGATTATAGTTTACGATGTCCGTGCCAATTCCTCTAAAAAGCCTCGCGAACTACAGTGCCATTCTGCAGTTTTGGCTGCTATTTTCCATTAGGTTTTGATAAAGGCGTCGTTGTGGACATGACTCAATCCATGTGGGATGGGTTGCGCAATTTGCGTGACAATGACTTGCCTCAGAAGACTATAGGTGAGGCCATGGAAGACGCCAAATCTGTTTCAGACACTGAAGATGAAAGCAGGACTTTTTCAAGAGCATTGAGTGGCGTACTCTTAGAGGATTCGGCGCCACGCACACCTGTGGCACGAACCATTCCTGCATCCAGCTTTCACGCTGATGAGCTGACGCCAACGGAAAGTATGTCGAAGGATCCTGTTCAATTTTCTGACAACCTTTTCTTTGATGACATTGGTGCTCAGCCTCCTGACAAGACGGACAATGCCCCTCCACCTGTGCCTTGTGCCACAACAAAAGTGGAAAGCCTAAAAGACGAAAGGAAAATCGGCGAGGAAAAAAAGACCCATGACTCATGCAGCCTCTATGACACATTGTCAATGCCTTCACCTGTTTCGGAGCCAGACAGTGGGAAGCCGGTGCTTGAACAAGATGTCGTGCTGACCCCATCCGCAGGCAATTTTGCAGATTCGACACCTATGCCACCTGGCCAAAGGGTTCCGGTGACCAGCGCAGCTGCTAAGTTTAAGCTTTTAGAAGCCAAACCCAAAGGCAAGGTGAGCAGAATGATGCGCCGCCCTGCAGCAGCTCCTCTTCGCCGACCTGCAGCAGCACATGCATATGCCAGGCATATTGCAGATGGAGAAGAGCAGCCACTGGGATGCTCGAAATGTCGCTATACCAGCTGTGCCCAGTGTCGCGCACGTGCTGAGAAACGCAAAGCAGCGTCTCTTGGGGCATGAGCATTTCAGACTTTCTCAACACTGGAGACTTGTTGACGGAAGGAAAACAAATGCCTACAAGACTTCTGGAAGTCTTTCAGCGCCATCTCTTTTATAGCCCAAACTTTTGGCGCAAATCCTCCATGATGTCTTCATGGTTTCTTATGTCAAATGTGGCTCTTGGGGCCATTTTGATCATTGTTTTTTGGATTATTGTTTGCTGTTCGTGGCTCTTTGGGCCATGTTGCCAACCTTTATGCCCCATTGCTGTTCTCATAATATCGTCAATCTTTTGTGGCTCTCTTGGGCCATGCATGTTGCATGTGGTGGCTGGGTGGCTCCCTGGGCCATGTTTGCGCCGTTCTGTCCGACCAAGTGTGAGTTCTCTCAGTCCACGTCATGGACTGTCACACTCATGTAGTGTCTGCCCCAAAACAACTCCATTGTTGTCATGTCATCTTCTCGGTTTGTTGGCCATACTACTGAACGTATATAACGTGAATTTCCCTGTCATTCCCGTACCTGTACGGTTGCTTTTGAAATATTGTCTTGTCCATTCTTTTGCAGATTGTGATCTCAAAATTGTGGTGGTCTCCCTATTTGTGACCTGTGGCCTCAGCACCTCTTCTCGCCATGGCCAACTCTCCCGGAAGTGAAATGGAGCTCCCTGAGGATGTCCTCACAGAGACAGAATCTTTGGGGTCAGCATGGGCAAGTGACCTGGATGGTTCCGATGGTGACACCTCACCTTGTCGTGATGCTCGGGCTCTTCCTCAACCAAAAGTGCCGGTCCACTTCATGGAAGTTTTCAGCAACCCTCGCATTGCCCCATATGTCTCCGGTCTGGGCATGCGTGTTGGCCCGAGCATTGACCTTGGTACTGGTTGGAACCTTGCTCTGCGGAGTTGTCAGAACCACTTGCTGCAATTGCTTGCTGTCTTGCAACCGTTTGTCCTGATGCTGAGCCCCCCTTGCACTGTTTTCTCGCAAGTCCAAAACTCCATGAAGAATCGACGCAAATGTCAGAGGACATGGAAGAAACATTATGAGCAAGGCTTGTTGCTTTGGCGTTTTGCTTTGTGTCTCTTCAAGGAGCAGTGCAGACAGGGTCGGAAAGCTGTGCTTGAGCACCCATGGCTTGCTTCATCATGGGCTTTGTCAATCACAGAAGAGGTTGCAAATACCCCAGGCGTTTTTCAAACGATTTTTGATCAATGCCTCTTGGGCTTGGTGACCACGGCGGAGCAAAAACCAGTGAGGAAGCGAACCAGGTTTCTGAGCAACTTACAGACCTTGGAAATTTGCTTTTCTACTCGCTGCACCCCTGAGACCTGCAGCCATCTTCCTGTGGAACATGCTTGGCTCCAAGGTCGTGAAGGGGGAGCCTCCAGATGTCGCAGTGCTCAAGTCTACCCTGCTGACTTCTGCAGGGGTATGGCTCGAAGTGTTTTGAACTACACCAACAATGTGGCAGCACCGGCACTTCCTGAAGCTCAAGTTGCTCCAGCCGATGATGCAGATTCTGAGGCGGACTTACCATCACCAGCTTCGTGATTTTTTTTCACAAAGCATCAGAGATATGATTCCGGGCTGCGAAGATGGCTCCTTGCGGACAAGTTGGCTGGAGATTCCAAGCCAAATCTTAAGCTTTTGCTAGCTCTGACGGGGAGAAGTCAGTGCTGGCATGTGACAAGTTCCTCAGACTCGGTGTCTGCTGAAGGAAAAAAAGATCATTTTTGCTGTTTTCGTCGGATCTGGTATTCCAAAAATGAGGGGAGGAGATCGGAACGAAAAAATTTTTCTAGTCGGATCTTATATGTCCAGCGGTTAAATCGTCGGATCGTGGCTTATCAAATCGAGAAGGCAAGATCGGATGATCTAATCGTCGCTCTAGAAAGAACGGCTCGGAAAAAATTTTCTAGTCGGATCTCTGGGTCCAATTTCCGGGCCGCCTGATCGGACCGAACCTTTTTGTTTTTTCGTTGAAGTTTTCTTTCTCCAGCTAGTGTAAGTAGTTTGGTGCCATGGCCTCTTCAGAGCCCAGCTCCGCACCAACGCCTGTCCAATGGGAGCTGCCTGCACCAGACCCGTCCCATGCCAAGTTTAAGGACCAGGTCGACTTTGTGGTGGACACCTACAAGGCAACTGTTTTGGAGAAACACCTTGGGCCCATGCAGTACTTGGAAACGAAGCTTCAGGAGACAAGCTCACGAGAAGCCTTTGTGGCTTGGCTGTGGCAGGCATTTCCTTTGGACCCAAGCAAGGCCTACAACCTAGAGTCTCCGTTCCCGAGCGTCGACATCCAGAAACTCGGCGATTCTTTGCCTTGCAAGACTCACATCTCCATGCTTGGTTTTGATGCTCCCTGCAGTTTGAAGCCCCCCCCAGCTGCGCACTCTTCTTTGGACCTGGCCCAGCATATCCTGAATGACGGTTTCCGGACCAGTGGAAAGCCTTTGCTTGTGAAGCATATCCAGCCGGTGACTGCTTTGGAAGCCCCATGGAAAGATGAGGCCAATGGCATGCCAGTCGAGCCACTCAGCTTGGGCTATGTCAAAGGGATGCTGCGTGCCACCACTTGCTTGGCACTGTTGCACCTTTTTTGGGAAGATGGAAATGGCGAAGCTTTGCTAAATACTTTCCAAGTCTTCAGAGAGTCAGTTGGATGCATTTACGTGCACCATGTGGCCATGCCAAGTTTGGAGAGCGAGGTCTTCAACAACTTTTTACTCAGCATCAGGGACAGCCTCAGCAAGCCACCGAACTTCATGACATGGTTGCACACTCTGCGCACTTTGAAGACGAAAGGCTATGAAGACAGCTCAGCTGTGATTTCCAGGTTCAACCAGATGGTGCCAAAGTCATCATGGCTCATCGGATCCAAAGCTACGGCTTTGGGAAACTTCATGGCCTTGTTCCCGGATGACTTAATCATGATGCTTCAAAACCATGTCAGCAAATGGGGCTGGGAAGGATGCTGTCTCACTGATGATGCCATGAGCACAAAGAAAATTTTGCCCAATGCCAGCCACAAAGCTCCTCACAAGACTTGGAAGAAATTGTGCTCCATGAATGTCAAGGCAAGTCTCTTGACCTTTGCCGGGTCATCCGTGATCATGAGAAGCCAGGCTCTGCTCGCCGCAAAGCTGACAAGCAGCGCATGGAAGCTGTGGCTGAGACAGCGTGCCTCCTGGTGAACCTTGCCACCCAGCTCATGGAGCAGTTTCCCATTTCGGAAAAAGATGTGGAGACCCACATCTATGAGCCATGGCTGAACGGTTCGCATGGTTGGGACTTGGAGATGCATGAAGTCCAAACTGAGAAGCGTGAAAAATTGGTTGTCACTGACATCAAAATGTTTCGCAATGTTGTGGACATTTGCAACTGCAAGGCTCCAGTGGGCCCAACAGCAGCTTCTGAGCTTTTGCTGACGCGCCTGGACGAGGACAAATGGTCTTTGTTGTCCAAGCAGCTGGAGTATGATGTGCAGTGTTTCAGGGTCTACCTGTCAAAGATGCAGAATTTTCACACAGCAGCGCACCATGCCAAGCTGGATTGGAACAAGAAGAGACGCGAGGAAGCCCATCAGTGGTCTCAGCAGTGGATGTCGCAGCGTTGCCGGGTCTTTGCTTATGACTCTGCTGAATCTGGTTGTCTCAACCGCTGTATTGCCGAGAACATGAACGCCCTGTTGAGATGCAATGGTTTGGAGAAGCCAACGGTGGTACTTTGACTATTTTGATCCCTGATTCTTTTCCATGTGTTCAAAACATGTTTACTCCCTAGTACTTTGACAGGTATCTGTTCTATATTTAGTACGGCGCCCTCATTACATTTTTTCCGGGCACCTGGTATTGCACAGCAGGCAACCCTGGCGATATTGAATTGGGCCGCCCCAGCCGCCCACTCTCAGAGTTCACAAGAAGCTGAAGCCAATGCCTTTTGTCAGTTGGTGTCTGAGCAGCCCCAGAACATTGGCATTCTTCTTTCTCCTGTCTTCCATTACAAGATTCACCAGCGCCATGCTTTGGAGCACTTTTTGCTGAAGAGTTTGTCCAACAGGGGTGTGGATGTTGACATTCAAGGTGCTTTGTGCTTCAAAGATCGCAAAGATTCTCGAGATCAGAGACCTCTCCTGTATCCCATCAGAGTGGTCCGGCCTTATGTCGACATATCTGGTGCTGCTGAAGGTGGCGATGATCCAGATGCTGCTGGCACACGCAAAGTCCGGGCACATCCAGCTGTTGCTTTTTGGGGCAACTCTCGCTTGATGCGGACTGGGCGTACTGAGGATGCAGAGCAACTGCCCAACAATGCTCTCAAAAGCATTGAGGACTGTTTTGGAATTATTCGTTTTAAGTTAGTAAAATCTTTTTCGCTGTCCAGATCATGTCTCATCACGCTCTCTCAGCCATGTTTCTGAATGTTTCTCCCTGAGGACTTGTCAGAATCGTCGTTGCCCAGCACTACGGATGACTCAGCTTCTCTGCGAGGCGGCAGGCGCTTTGAGCAGATTGGAACACCAGCGGCCCTCAAGCTCCTTGAGAGCATTGTGGATGGAGACCTCCCGGCTGGGACTTCAGCCGTTTTCTTGGTAGAGACCTCTTTGGGTGTTGGAGACATGTTCTTTGCTTGGCTTGAGCGCTGTAAAGCCCTGCGCTTCCCTGTCTACTTCATCGGGGCCACCTCTGACCCAGTCACTTTGGATTGGTTTCAACACCACACGCAGGAGGAGATGGTGGAGAAGCTTTTGAGTCAAGATTTGAAGTTGCCAGGGTTTCAATGCAAAGGCAAGGAGCCACCGGCTGATGTCTTGCTCTCTCCGCCTCCAGCGCCCCAGTTCAACCTGTGCAGTTTGCGCGCAGGGCCGACCATGGCTGTGCCAGACAAAATCATGAGTGAGTGGGCCACACATCCAACACATGGCCATGAATTTCAAGACATGGTGAAAGCAATTTTTGAAGAGTTTGGTGAACCCAAGCCTGCCGCATCTCGTCCGGCTGCAGACGATCCCGAAATCGAGCCTTCGCCAAAGAGACGCAGAGTCGCTGATTCAGTGGAGTTTGTCGATTTGGACAGGCTGCCCGGAACAAAGCTGGCAGAGGCTGCCATGGCCGGCGTGAAAAAGGATGTTCAAGGCAAGATCATGGTGCAAGTCGACATGAAGCATGAATGGTGGGTCAGCAACACTTCTGACAAGACAGTCAGCCTTGCAGCTGGCATTGCGGTGGCCGGTTTTGGAGCTGGTCAATTCCAGCACCAGCCGCGGCAAGGAAATGAGCCGGCCCAGGTTGACACTGAGAAGCTGCTCCTCTTTGACATGACAGAGGCTGATCTGGTCCTCTACAATAACAAGCTCGAAACTTTGGGAGATCTGCTCCACACGCGCCAGGTTGAAAAGGGCAAAGCCAGCATTTCTTACCATGAGGTCACCCCTGCACCAGGTGACAACTTGAAAAAGTTTGACATCGTCCGCAAGCACGAAGTGTATTTCAAACCCACGGCCAAAGTTGTTGCTGAAGGCGAAGCAGGTGGTGAAATCAAACTGCACAAAGGGACTGGGTCTTTTGCGTCGCTGGTGCCTGTTTCCACCCTGAAGCAGCTCAAACATGCACAAGTGGTTTGGAGCGTCAAATGGGCTTTGAAAGGCCTGGTCCCTGTCAAGCCATACCTTTGTATCCTTGAAGAAATTATTCTTGACAGCAAGAAAGCTGTGAAACTTTGAGATCTTGAGGAGATCTTTGAGGGCCTTTGTGACAAGAACTCTGCGGAGTTCAATGCGCTTTTGGGGCTATAGATGATGATGTTGCATTCAATGCTGCATCTCCACTTGGAACATTGCTTGGACAGCAGTGCGGGGAAAATACTGAAGTGCTCATTTCTTCAGAACAGTGTCTTGGACACATGTCAGGTTGTTTGGAAATCTCGCTCTGCAGGCTGCACTCACGTTCTACTTTTTTGTATGTGGCTCTTTGGGCCATGTAATTCAACCTCTTCTGGTGGCTCCTTGGGCCATGTTGTTTGCATGGAGCGTTCTTGGTTTGAAAGTGGCTCTCTGGGCCATGTTGACAAACGTTTTTTTTTGCAGTTCCTTCTGTTTGGTGTCTTCCAATCATGACTCCTGTCTTTTTGCCCTGCGGTTTCTCAATAAGAACAGGTAGCGTCCACAGAAGGTTTGCGCCGTCAATTTTTCAAAAAACTTCACGGTGTCCAACTTCCCACTAGACTTTGGGCAGCAAAAAGACCAATGTATGGCACATATAGCGAAAGCTTCCCAAAAACAGATAACAATCAAGCACTCAACCCTGCACGTGCCTAACTTGCCGCCATGGCCAAGAAGGAGCAAGATGATGAGGCAGATGAGGCTCTGAACGCGAAACTTCTGAACACCATTGCTGAATACAGGACGCCCGAGTTTGTTTTTCCTTCGGTTTCCATTTCTTGAACATGTCGGTGGCTCGTCGAAAGGCCATTTTGCATGCTATCACAATGATCTGAATGGTAAGCAGCGCTTACGTTCTAAGTAGTGAATCGTGGCTCTTCGGGCCATGTTGTCCTTGTGACATAATAATGATGACTTCTGTGTATTCTTGTATACGCCCGTCAGGAACCTTGCTGATAGTGAAGGCCTTCCTGGTTCCACCTCGTCGTCTTCCAGACCTACTACCACGGTCTTGTCATTCAACTCTGACACAGGGATGGTACAGCCCTCTGCCACGAACGCTCTGGAAGTTGATGACGACAACTGCACTCTCTTTGGAGATGACTCATTGACTGAAGGCGAGACTGATGAAGAAGCCTCTGAATTGAACCAACAGCTGAAGCCGCACATGGAAAAAATAAAGGCGATGGGTCTGAATCAACCCCCCTGGCCTCGTCCAGTACAGAAGAGCAAACGGGCCATGGAACGCGAGCGAGGCAAGTTCAAGTCCAAGCCATGGTCTCGCCGCTTAAATATGGTTCCGAAGTCTCGTTGTGCACCGCACATGAAACCTCGTTGGGAACAATGGCATGCGCAGTAGGAGAGAGACTCTGAGGGGTGAAAAAAAGAATGACCGACTGGGCCGTTGCATTTCACTGACTTGCAAATGGTTTCCTCTTTGGGCCATTTTGATTGTTTGATGTTGTTGAGTTTGCGGCCCTCTGTGCCATCTTGACTTTGTGATTTTCATTGTTGTAGGCACTCTGAAAATCTCTGAGATAACTTCAAGCGACGCTCATACAGATACAAGTGTTTGCAATAGATGGACTTTGATGTTGTGTTTCCTCTTTTTGCTGTTTGCGCAACCTGGGGCATGCTGAGGCCAAGTGTCCTATACGAAAACAAAACATTCCAGAGTATTTTCTTCAGCACAACCAAAAGAAAGAGGAGTGACTATCCATGTTCGTAGTCATGGTCATCTTGACGAGGAATCCATGTCATATCTTTGAAATACTGTTCGATTTAAGGCTCAAATTGCCATCCTAGTGACCTTACCCCCCGAAGAATTTGTAGTTTGTTGCTGTTCTTCACATCCATTGCTCTGCTCACCGCTGTCTCCGCTACCGGCTTCAGTATGCTGCCACCAGGGCTAGCGGCTAGACTCAGTAAGTTCCTGTTACATGACTTGTGGGTTGGATGTTAAGAGATAGGTAATGAAACATTGCCCCGGCAATTGCATGGCAGCCGTTGACTTTGATCCTGCTGAACAAACCATGTCTCAACTTGGTGTTTTTGTTTTACTTGCCTAGTGCCTCCTGCAGCATGCTTTGGTGCTTCGGACGGCTAGTTCCTACCCTGTTGATCAGAAGTGGCTCTCTGGGCCATGTTGCTGGAGTGGCTCTTAGGGCCATGTTGCTAAAGTGGCTCAGCGGGCCATGTTGTTGAGAGCCTTGCTAATATCAGAGACCATGCTGCTCCCACATGTCTTACAACATGGTTCCCATTGAAGGTCCAATATGAAACTTGTAGACTGGAGTGCTATTCAAGTCTTTTGAACCAACCATATGTGCTCACATGAGTTCAGGCTAGTTTAAGCCACTGCCGCTTGCCATCAGTTAAAACTATAAGCCATGAAACTGATGCAGTGCAGAGCATGCCTGCCCAACCACCTCTAGAATTGCTGGCAAGAAATAAATCGGCTTCCATAATCTGGGCCCTAAATCAAGGTTCTGTGCCTGCAACGCAAGTTCCGCAAATATTGCTGAACAACTGCTGCCATGTCAAACGACTCATTGTGCCTCAAGCGCATCGTTCGCCTGAGCCGCAGTTCTATCCCAATCACAATTCAATTCGGCCAACACCTTGTAGCAACACGTTTCTGAGATCACTTGCGCGCATGGGCTGGCCTTAGGACAACCCCGCAAAAACAAATGCGAAAGGCGCTGCAAGAT
>Ga0126342_10015971_pt1 | contig 13113 bp, 15 predicted proteins | sample Cyp1metagenome_FD_92528 | JGI IMG/M metagenome (GOLD analysis project Ga0126342, IMG submission 92528) | Coral microbial communities from Lord Howe Island, Old Settlement Bay, Australia - Cyphastrea 1 metagenome | ecosystem: Host-associated > Invertebrates > Cnidaria > Coral ... | reverse complement strand
ACCCATTGACCCATTGGGCCCATCATCTTCTTCGCCTCCAGGCCGAGCTCAAAGCCCTGCCGGAGACCACGCTGCCGCGGACAGATGGGATGCCCGTTTTTGCCTGGAACCCTGGGAACGGGTTACTTTGGCTGGTGGATCATGCAACTTCCCGAATCTTCAAACGGCTTTGGTTCAAGGCATTTGGGCACCAATGGACCATGATGGACAGGCAAAATTGTTGCTGTTTTGCATTTGAATCCATCAGTTTTTTTGAGGCTGATGATTTTGCATCATATCATATCCCAGTGCTTGACAGCAGCCCTGGTGTCGTGTTTTTTGGTGGTTTGTGTAGGAGTGGAACTGAACATGTGTTTGGTGGTCGGGCTTGGATATCGGACACCCTGGTAGACACAACATGTTTCCAGACAGTTTTAATTTGGAAGTTATTTTTGAAAAATCATCCATAACAGTGATAAACATGAACTTTACATGTGCTGTAGGGATTTGAATGCATGATAGCCTTTTGACCTTTGCAGAAGCATCGGGTGAAACTGAGGACATTTGTCTCATCGGTGTGGGAGATGATGGACACTTTGGGTCACTGTACCCGGGGCGCCAGGACAGATTCGAAGTCTGAGCTGGGAGTTGACCATGTTGACCTCGAGCGTTTTATGACCCGTCATTATTTGGCATTTACAGCCACGGTTATCATCATGAATGGCAAATCATTGTCAGAAAAAACAATAGAATATGTGTTGGAATGTTTGTTGGCATGTGTTGTTGGGACGAGTTTGATCTTTCATCATGTCATGAGAACCCCTGTGAAACAGCCGGTAATTATTGATAGAACCTATCCACAAGATGTTTTGGAAAACCCGCACTCTGGCTCACAAAAGACAATATTACAATAGACTAAGCAGACGAAGAAACAACCGATTTCCTTCAAGGAGATTGCAGATGAATCCGGTCGCTGGGTTCTGCCAGTCTGAGGCTGAGTGTAGGACTGCCCGCAGCCCCATGCCAGTAGATTGGGATTGGATTGAGGCCTTGCCCCGGTCGATTCTGAGGGCTGGCTTGAAATACAAAGTTCGAGTGAAACTCCAATCATGTACTTTTCCCCGTTGTTTGGTGTTGATGAGCATTTCATGAGATGTAACCACTAAAAGCCACTAACCAGATACAATTTCGTGTGAGACCTTGGTTACCCCTAAAAATGGCCACCCAACAGGTCGATATGAAATCTCCGCCCAGCATCACTTTGTCGCCCAAAGCGATGATGGCGGCTAAGACGGTCAGCACCTTGTGGTTCCTTTGGGAAGGTCGTGGCATTGACCCCAGAACATCGATGGAAAACATGGGAGGCCCCGATAATAAGAAGGTCTTCAAGTAGGGTACATAATCATTTTTTCAGGAGCTTAGCATGCACGTGTCCACGATCTTTTGCAAAGCACTGCTGCTTTCATCTTTGTGAGGTTCCAGTGGGTCCGGCGATGAGATATTATTTAGCTATTGCTTTTCTATTCTGGTTGATGTAGTAGCCATTCAGTTATGCTGGTCTATCCATGCTGAGAATACGAAAAAAAAGATGACAAGGGCATGCCTCCATGACAACAATGCCTTGACCTGGAGCCCCATATAATCAGCACAGTCAATTTCTGGCATCATGTGTTTGGAACTTTGGGACTGTTTCCGGTCATGGTTCCAGAGGGCTTGTTTTTCACATTTTTTAGCCACCCAACATACCCAACAAATCTAAGTTTGGCATCGCATCCGATTTTGGATTTGTTTGATTGATGATGATGATGATCATCATCATCATCATCATCAACAACATCATCATCATGAAACCTTTCACAATGAAAAACATCCAAGCCTTCAAACCTATTTCTGATGCATTATATTTTTCAGGATTCTAGATGTTCTGAGTTTTACCCATGTTTTCTCCACGTTTCTTCCCAGCGTCAAAGCGCAGAGAGTCGAAGCTACCAGCAGGTGCTGATCGCTTCGGCGGGCGTCTCGGAGAAGTATCCCATGGGCAAGTCAGAGGTGCGGTTCCAGCTGGGGCACTCTGTGCGCAGATCGCAGGAGATCATGAATGTACCACCAAATGCTAATGGGCGAGCATAGAGGTGTACTGGGGATATATGAGGAAATTTTGAGGTTGTAGTAAGATATATAATGCAACAAACTGGTGAATTTGCCTCAAACAAATTTAAGGAAACCCTAAACTTTGAACCAACATTCTAAACTTCTAAACCAACTATTATCTAAAAACTAGCCTTGAATATCCTTGAATAAATTTCAACCCAACCGTGAAAACACACAAACAACTTTCAATAAATGTTTCAAAAAAGTCTAACATAAACCATACACTTACAGCAAATAAACCCTAAACGAACCTTAAATAAACTTCAGACCTATCCCAAGAAAACAAACCTTAAATCAACCCGAAACCAACCCCAAACAGAGTTTCAACCAACCCTAAACCAATCCCAAATAAATCCCAAACCAACCCGAAAGAAACACCAGAAACCATACCCAGGGCAAAGGGCCTGAAAAAAAACAAACTGGAAAGCTGGAAAAAAAAACGGGGGAAACCGGCACCCCTAGAAAGATCGTACATATTCATTGCATGTTGGGATTAGACACTAAACACGGGGATCATTGAGCATCAAGTGTGCGTACAGACTTCTTGGGGGCAAGTTGCTGGGAGCTAAGTCCAACAACAAGCAGACCCAGGCCACAGTTGATACGCTTTGGAGCAACCACTATAATATATTTCTGTGGTGCTGCGGGTGATGCAAAGCGATTGTGCTAGGCAACCCTTGAAAGATTTTCTATCATTGATCGAATTTTGTGGCTGCTTTTTTCGCATGATATTCTCATGAATCGTTGGCTGCATTCTATGTTCGATGGGAATATGTTGGCATCAATTGCTAGTTGCATTCATGTTCATGTTCTGTTTGATGGGAATATCAGAGTGTAGCCCGGGATTTCCTTTGACCTTTGATTTCCCATCAACTTTCATGTTGATCATCCAACTCGGCCACTGCCTTGCCATGATTGCCGCCGTCGCAGGCCATGAAGACGGCCATCGAAGGCATGGAAGGGCCACAGGCTTTTCCAGCACAGGCCTGGGGGACGTTACCCTGGTAGCGGTTAAGCTGTGATAAGTTGCGATGTTTGCTTACAAAGGTTGGGGTTTCATCCACCATTGGACCGGAATATAGGTGATGATAATAATGTTCGATGTTATATACTATATACTTCACATTCTTGGGATAGAAAATTGCAGGGAATGATTAGAAAGAATTGCATCATCAACATATTTGGACAGCAAGGCTACCGCCCTGAACCTAGGGGAATCCTGTAAATACAGGGAGTTCCCAAATGCTGTAAGCCATTCTTAGGCTTCCAGGCGGCCTGGCAGTTCCTTTCACCTTGTGTTGCCCTACCAAAGATGTCGCTCACTGTGCCCACCAAAAGGTGAAAACAACACTAAAAAAGATCACCACCTGTTTAATAACGCTACTTTTCAGGGGGGACCATACCAAAAGGTAAGATGCATTTTTTGGACCCCCCCCTTACATCGAAAATTGGTTGCTGAACGTCCCCCAGGTGTCATTTTTGTGGGGAGGGTCTTCAAAATACCTTCAAAATGTAAGTTTACATTTTCAAGGAATTTCAAGGCCCCCCTCAAAAACACCTTTAACAATGTAGCTCACATTTTGGGTACGTCCCCCCTTTAAAACGTTGGTGATAAAACCAATAAGTTGACACAAGAATGGACCATTAAATACGAACACATATATTGTATATATATATATCATATAATTTTAATATATATTTATATATTATATATTATATATTATATATATCCCACACTGTTCCCAGTATTTTCCAACGAAGTGTTGATTTCAAGTCCGTTTAGGATTATTAACCATGTGGGGAGCTTGGCAGTTTCCATGTTTGTGATGCACCCAACGCCAGCTGCCCTGTTGGATCGCAGCAGGTGTTGAGATCCACAGCAACGTGGCTGCTGGATGAGGCCAAGCGGACATGTTGGGATCTAAAGTTAGTATCCTGAACCCTGAATTACTGTTGCACATCTGAAATAATCTGTGAAAACCCAGTTCTGAATACGGAAAGACATGCAAACCTGAGGTTTGGCTTGAGTTCGATCCTGGCTTCAAGGAGTTCCCCACTATTGGCGTTCGAAGCGTTGTGAAATGGTCACCCCCCCATCCTGGTTGATGAATGGCCCTGGGAAGGCCGCAGCCTCCAAGCTGAGTCGGGGAACCAGGAGGATCCCCAAATTGACCAACCGAATCGGTTGTAACAATCAATCAATCAACCAACCAACCAACCAATCAATCAATCAATCAATCAATCAATCAATAATCAATCCATATGGCTGGTGTATGACATTGCTTTCACAACATTTTAATGTTTGCACTTGTCGTTTGTGAATTTTCGCTGCCAAAGAAATCCCTTTTGTGGTTTGAACCAGTCTGCTCGTCGCTTTTTCTCCGAGGCCCTGAGTATCGAAGCTGACAAGCGGATGATGAAAGATGTGCTCCTCAGATATTGAAACCCGATTTTCAAAATGTTTAAGACTTGGGAGATCCACCGGTTTTGGAAACCCTGGATTTGAGCAAACTAGTGCGGATCATCATGTTTGGATTTCATTTTTCCACGCTGTTGCGGGGCATCCGCGGCATTTGGCGAGCGGATCCGTCAATTGATTTTATCGATTTTTAAAATAGCGATAAGAATAGAAAAACTAAGTCTGCATGCAGCAAAACAAGGCCGAGGGAATCATGTCAATGTCGGGCGGCTCGCTCAGGAATAACCCCGAAAATGAGGTCTTTTCCAGTCACCTGAGATTTTTAAGGTGAACTATTTGAGTCAAGATTTTTCAAACCTGTCCCTTTAACCAAACAAATTCAAACCTACTGTATGTTTGAAAGTGCCTTGGACATAGTTTTTTTTGTTGATGCGTTTTTATTGGTGCAGAGCTGGGGTTTGACCAGAACTGGGCATGCCGTATACTCCAACCATAGCACTGTCAGCGGGAAAAATGATGACAGCCCATTGGATTTGGGGTACCCTTCCCACCTTGGATTGATCCAAGTCCATCTGACTGAGTCGTGTTTGTCGGGCTGTACGTTTTGTCACCAACCAGGTGGTTCTACTACTTGCTTTCGAACTATTGACATCTATTGACTATTAAGTGATAGTACATCACATTGTAGACTCGAATTGGGCTGTGACTATGTAGACATTTCCGATGTAGTATTTTGTTGAGCTTTTGGAGATTGATTCTGCACCTTGTCGGCCCAAGATCTCAACTCCTTACAACCCACTGCGCCGCCATCCTCGACATGTCTGGCAGCATTTCAGCGTCAAGCGCTTGGAAGTGCGTTGTCATCATTCGTGGGTGTACTACACAGATCCCGTGGTGAAAGCTTGGGAGTTGGGGGGGGTTACCCCATGTATCAGGTGTCAGTGTAGCTGTTTGATTTTCAGATGTAGCTGGTGTGTTTTCTTTTCTTTACATTGGAGTGCGCACCTTATTATTCTATCCTGCATATTGAAAGGGGTATCATCAGCCATAGATTATCCAAACGAACATTGGGATCTTCAATAACTTCCCAACTTTGGTGCCCAACGTCGTCCTGCCATGGCGGACGCGGACACAACACCGACAGGGTCGCGAAACCGTGCGAGGGACACGGTATTTCAACTTCAACATGCTTCAAGGCATTACATTGACACTTGGTATCTTGATATTTTAGATGAATGTCAATCTCGTGGATTCTCCATATACAGTAGGTAGTTGACGTCTACTGGAAGAGATGGTAGGACTTCCCAGAGCAGATCGCAAAGCGGGTTTTCCGGTACCCCTGAATCTAGTGGTTCATCATCATCTTCCCCGCTACAATTGGTCATACCGGTATACAAAATTCCCTTGGATTGCTGAGTTGGTGATATCTTTATTTTCCAAATGGGACTTCACCCTTTGTGGGGAATCTGTATGGATTATGTTTTATTTTTGGGGGGGCCCGAATCAGCAAATCCATGACATTAGGATGGAGCCTGATCAAACATTGAGTGTTGGTGATTGCCATCACAACAAATCATGTGGATTAAGAGGGGGAAAAACATAAGATTTACCAATGAAAATGGGGATCCAAGTTTCTCTTCGAACCCAGATGTCCATCTGGACCAGTTTGTGCCTGCAGTGGGATTCCAGTCCGGCCTGGGGCCCCCAGGCCACCAATCCCAGGACCAAAGTGTCTCGTATTTGCTGCTGGGTGTCATCCTGGGCGCCCTTGGGTTCATCATTGCAGCACCTTGCTGGAGCAGAAAAGCTTGGTGAATGGTGCGGCTAAATATGGCTGCAGCTTTGGTTTGGATCATATAAGTTGGGGAAGAGCCAAGTAATTGGAAAATCATGCTGTTGAATGCTGTTGGTGTATCTTTGGTTAGCCAACTCAATGCCCAAGAAACATCTCCAAATTGCGAATATTGAAGTTCCAGGCCAGAAAGGCCCATACCATGCTGACGATGTTCCTGGAATGGCCCACGATACTGCCACAATCAGATCGGATCCCAGGGAGTCCTTAGCACTTGTGTTTGGAGAGGTTGGCGTTTGAACGCCATGGACGCTGCAAGCCAATAGATGGTCCGGATAGTCCCGGATCATAAGTAACACCCCGAAATGCCTTTGCAAATTACAAGGTGTTCATCGGCTGAAGAGGGCACAAGTTTCCAGACCGGATGGGGCTTGTGCTGCACCGATTCGCTCTCACAATGGACTTCCCCAATTTCCAAGAAGGAACATCATGTGAAGGTCACGGCTAGTCTAGTCATTCTTTGTTAGCTTCCCTGGGTTTAGGGCCCCGTACATGTGTGAGTACCTTGATGATAGCCTTATAAGCGGATAGTAAGTGGGCATACCGCCGGTATAGCTCATTCAAAATGTGTCCATGGTCAAGAACCACATGCTCACAGTAGGAAATGGAAACTGTCTTCTGGTGTTAAGTCGCCCAAGGTGATACCATTGATGTTGAGGGGCTTCAGCGGGACCATTGGCACCAGCAAGCTGGAGAATTCCTTTCTGCCCGCAACGGTCTCTGAGCTGGTGTCGGCCCCTTGGGTGAGACCGCGCAGATGTTGAGGAAGAGCCAGTGTTCTTTAAACGGAAATCCCTGGGCCCAGAAAATTGCAGATTTAAAATGATTTTAATAGTGATGTTTTTTTTACACCAGCCCATCTTTAGGGTCACGTCCTGGTAGATTTTACAGGGGTGATTACGTGAGGATTGGTGGCCATATCAGACAAGATTTGTCCAGCGCAGATAGGGAAACCATTTTCGTTTTGCGGAGGTAAGGCCCCCATGTGTTGTACAATCATTGTACAATCAACATGCAACTGATGATGGCACATGGTGTGATGGTATACCAAAGCCACCCAAAAGAGGCTCCTCACACATGGTTTTTCTAGGGGTACCATTGCCTCCCAAATGCCCATTGCTGCGTCACCCATACATAACTGCAGTCGGTCGAACATGTTTCTAGTTTTTGAGCATCCCCGTCCCCAGTTTTTGTTGGTCATAACTCACAACCTTCTAATTGCGTGTGTTACACTGTTACATCTGCATTTGTTGCCTAGCCTAAATGTGTCCATGTCTTTTTTTGGTTGGTCAACACCAGTTCAAAATCCTTGCCGAGAAATGGGACTCGGTCGAAGCTCGGATTTTCTTTGGTTTCGAACTCCTGGCAGTGCCCTGGCGCAAAGTTGGTGACTGGTGGCGGATGCTAGGGGCACCCTCTGGTGAGACGGCCATGGAAATTTCCCATGCAGGATTATGTACTATGGCTTGCTTGCAAAAATGTGTTGATGATGCATGTCAAAAAGTTGTTTTAAGGGATGGATTGAAACCATCAACTCAAGATGATGCTGTCGAAGTTTGGACTGTCAAGGGATCTGGTGACATTTGTTTGTGGGACAGGAGACATATAGAAATCCCGAAATCCCATTTGTTTTTTGGAGGCATCCAGCATGCAGTCAGTAGTATTGAGGACCATCGAACAGCCGGAATGACAATCCCGGATCATTAAACCTTGGTGGATTGAAAGGGTTTTACCAAGATATTGTATGATAAATGGCAGAGAGAGAGAGAGAGAGTGGCCCAGTGGTAGAACCGTACAACCCAGTGATTTCTGAAAGATATGAACGCGTATCAGCGGGGATAATATGTGCAAATAAATCCAGGTGGTTGAATTCTCAACGCTTTTTGCCTGGCTTGTCGCCCAGGCCTTCTGTATCCTTCTTTCTTGGCATCTCGTCTGAAGCAGCTCTTGGGATCAGGGCTGTGGTTTCCAAGATGCCATGATTCACCCTACATGGAACGATGACTCAAATCGTCATCATACCGTTTTCTAGGGTGTGATTCAAAGTGACGCCAACAGAAGTTGTATGGGTTGTAGTTCGGGCCAGACTTGTGATTCCCCGAAGCCGGGAGAGTTTTCCCCATATGGCCCATGATTCTATATCGTTCAAAAAATCATATCGTCGTTATGAGGTACATGTTTTTCTGCAAGTACTTGGACGCTCATCACCCCATTCACCATACATAGATCCCGTCATAAACCTGGGGCAACTTCGCAAAGAGCATTGCGGCACTGCTACCCAGATCTAGCGATTCTCTTAATGACTTCCCAACTTAGATGCTCTGAAAAATCAACAATCATCAAGATCAGCGATGATTTTCTCGAAGATCTTCCATGATTTTCCTAAACCCCCTGGCCCCTTGGGATACGCCAGGTACCCCTTCAAGCTCCGCAACGCTGGCTGCATCCCAGCGGAGGGTGGCTGTTACCTCCCTGTGGGCCCCTGCACGTGCATCAACTTGTGGCTCGGCTGGAGGAGGCGCCATTTTTCTCTGGGAAAATCATCGAAAAGCATGGAAAAACTCAGGGAAAATCATGGAAGCACCTGGAAAACTCAGGGAAAATAATCTTCGAATGAGGGACTCATGGGTAAATCTTGGCGAAAAATAGGGATGGTGCTTTCTGCCAGGATCACAGGTCAATAAACTAACCACGAACAACATCATATTATATCATATTATAATTTTTAACGTTATTTATATATATATATATATGTGTGTGTGTGCGTGTGTGTGTGTGTGACTGTCTTCTTTTGCTGGGCATCAAAGAATACATATGCCCGGGTAAACTATAGTGACCTCGCTGGAATCGTTAGGCAATCATCCCCGAATCAGCTGATTTCAGGTGAGCGCGCGTTGGTGGATTTTGTTGCTGTCGTTGGCTGAGGGCCAGGTTTACGGGAGACCCAACTTATAGTTTTGACTTAGTGGGTGCGATGGGCACCTAAGAAGCGTTATCACCCTGATGAAGCTAAGTTGCTTGTTTCAACATGTTTCAAACATAGTATTCAATGTGTTCTATCTTGCTTGGTAACAGGTAACATCGTAACATCATCTCAATTTGCTGGATAAAATCCTGTTTGTTGTTTTTTGGATGTTCAAAATTCTAATGTATCACTAGGTTGAACCATAAAACGTGACATTGGCAAACTTCTCTTCGCTAAGGTAAAGCTGAAATGACACATATGATTATGAGATAGCTAATAAACCTTGGCGAACATATTCTTACAGCCTGATTCAATTCTCTTCGCTGCCTGCAGCAGTGACAGCTGGAAAGCCAAGGTCTTGGGCCAATGCGCGGCAGTTCTTCCCCCCAGTGGGCCTCGTTTTGGTGGCATGCGTGCCCTCTGTGCAGGACGGTGACCGATATCTCCAAGATCTCCTGTAGCCTCCCTGTTTTTTTCCCTCTGGTAGAAGCCAATGGGGGATCGAACCCTCAAATTTTGTGTGGGATTTGAATTTAAGTTGATATATTGGAGTCAACATGATTCAACCATCGGAACTCTGGCACCAGCAGAAATGTGGCATTTAGTTGACCACCCCATGCGAGGAGAACGACTGGGATTGCGAGAAATTGGTCCTGGTGGTGGTCCACTGTGTCTCCGCTATGCTGAGCCTCGGCAGGGGAGGCTTCTGCTGCTGGGCCCAGGAAGAACATGTACAAGTGAAACCCGTTCTTTTGACAGTTAAATATAAATTCTGTTCCAAGAAACACGGCAAACCTGACAGAATGACCATTCTGTTCTACTGTGTTCTACTATGTTCTACCTGTCAAATGTGGAAAACATGGGGATGCCCCACAGTGACAGTCTATGACCGCTGACTCAGTGGAGCGCTAAGTAGACTCGCAAAGGTGAATGGCGAGGGTGCTTTCGGACAAGGTGATGGTTTTGGTTAATGGTCGGTCGACGGCTAACTGTAATTTGTGGCCTCAAATGGGTTAGCAGCTAGCAGATGGTAGCAGAATATCTCCTTGGAATCTCATCTTGCTTGATGAGTTGCTTAGGTGAGGCCCGGTCTTATTGTGTGTGGGTTCAAGCCCTTCTTTCAGGTCAAAACCAAAGAATCAGAATTAACGCTCACAAAACCAAATGCTTTGGTCGCCTTGGTATGAGAAACATTCATTCGTTTACCCCGTTGACCTCACCTGTACCCACCATTACTCACCAAATCAATCCAAATCCCGCCATAGAATATCAATGATGTGGCTAGAGAGGTGTTATGCCATTGGGCCCCTGCGGATTCGCTGCTCGCGTGACATGGAACTCTCAAGTGATTGGCCGCTTGGCATTGGCCAAGCCTGAGTGCTAAGGATGTTTATGAGCTTCCTATTCGCAGAAGCTCACGCGTTGTCACTCTATTCTTTTTATTGTGCAGTCCAAAGTATTCAACCTGGCACTTTTCAGTACAAGCTGCGTCGCTTGCCGGCAATCTGGACGCGCTGCTTTGGAATATGTTTAATTGGGTGTGATTCCAACTACAAATCGAAAGCACAACGTCCCCACAAAATATGACGGCTTTTCTTGCTGCTGTGCCCCATTGATGCTGTTGGCAAAGCACTCTTTTTGGCAGATTTTGTGCATATCTTTCCCGTCTCCAGACTATCTTCAAACGCCCCTCATGTGATTGGTGCGGCTGTATTCCTCCCATATTTTTTCGTGAGCTCAGGCTACCTTACCTGGCACTTGGCCTTCTGGCCATATCTTCTCTTCTGCTTGATCCAAGTCTATGATCTCTTCAGTTCCCTGCATCCCTATGTGAAGATCACTTCCTTTGTCTTGGAAGTGGATGCTGGGCTCGCCATGTTGGCCAATCACTACGTGATTTGGTGCGCCAGATGGGGTGGGGTGGTTTTTGCCAACAGCTCGGCTGCATCATCAGGGCTTACTGGTTATCACAGTTGGGAATGTAGCTACACGTTTGGTCTAGATATTTATATAATTTAATTGCATCGGTATAATATATATATGTGTGTGCGTGTGTGTTTGTCGAGTGACATGTTTATATATATATATATATATACATATATTCATTTATACATATATATATATATATATGTGCATTGTTTAATATATATATATATATGTAAAATGCATGCATGCGTTTATATACATATATATATATGCATATGTGTGTGAGTGTGAACAGTGTATTTTTTTATGTGGCCAGCACAGTCATGGTAACGGAAAGGGACAGATATCCTGCGTCTGAATTTGCTTCGTGATTGGCATTTGGTGCTCCCGTTGTTATTTTGTAGTGGGTTTGGCATGACTTGGCACATCAAAGTTACGATGGCAATGAGTAAATCCTTTCACCAAAAAAATATATCGGTATATGCAGATGCTGCAGGAAAATCTGCTGATTTACTATTGGATGAAGGGGCTTCAGCCTCACCTGACACTACCCACCATGTGGCCATGGCCAGGTATTTTGCGCCTGAGAGGAATTGGAACCCCACCTCAAGTATCGAAATGCAAAATGTGGACGCCGCCTAGTCATGGATTTCAGGGAAAATTTGCGGGACACCATGGTTTCTTGTCACAATCATATGGTGATGTCCTTCGGTCATTCAAGTAGCTGGTTCTAGGTTTGGCTGGTGGCTTCCAATATGTTGGGGTATGGGTCAATTTAATAGGGTACCTGTATGGGCCCCCCCAAAATGGGGCATGACTCAAACAATTTAATTTTGTCCCATGGCCATTTCATCCCTAGAATGAATGAAATATAAAAATCCCAATTTTTTAATATTAGTTATTAACATCATTCTTGACAGATTTCAGTATCATAGTGGCAGGCCACACTTTATTGCTATGCGAGCCACCAATGAACAAGAATTCGCTGGTGGGCAATTTGATCTAGCGCGACCGATATTGGAAACACTAATTAAATTGGAAAAATAAATTTAAATTATATCAAATTATATCATATTATATATATTAATATAATATTATATAATATCATTATATTATTATATTATATAATTATATCATTATATTATTATATTATATTAATATAATATTATATTATGTTTATATTATATTATATTATTATATTAATTAATAATTAATTAAATTATAATAGATTTTTATATATAATATAAATAATAATAATAAAATTATAATAAATTTTTATATATAATATAAATAATAATAATAAAATTAATGATAATTAAATAAAATATAAAATTTGAATATTTGATTTTATAAGGGATAAATTGATAGGATAAATTTTGTTTTAGAATGATATTTGGTTTCTATTTAATTGATTTGGAAAAAAAAAAAAATAAATTATTGAAAATTTAAATATAATATAAATTAATATTTGATCCCCGAAGGTTTTACATATAATATAAATTAAAATTTCTATATTATATATATTTTTTGTTCCTTAATTATTGAAATTTAAAATTTTATTTTATAATTTATTATTTCTTAGACATAATAAATATTATTATTGGATTTCTAATTTATAGAAATGGGAGGGAATATATTATTGGATAATAATATTTAAATATTATATAATATTTAAATATTATAAAATATTAAAATATAATAAATAATTAATTAATATTTTTATTTATTTAATATTTTATATAATTATTTTTAAAAATCTAAATTTATTTATTTTTCTAAATATATGGTTTTTATTTTTTTTTTTTTTTTTTAAATTTTTTT
>Ga0126342_10015970_pt1 | contig 13114 bp, 12 predicted proteins | sample Cyp1metagenome_FD_92528 | JGI IMG/M metagenome (GOLD analysis project Ga0126342, IMG submission 92528) | Coral microbial communities from Lord Howe Island, Old Settlement Bay, Australia - Cyphastrea 1 metagenome | ecosystem: Host-associated > Invertebrates > Cnidaria > Coral ... | reverse complement strand
ATAATATATATATATAATATATATATATATATATATTATAAATATATATATATATATTATATATATATATATATATATATTATGAATATAAATATATATATATATATATTCATAATATATATATATATATATATTATACACATACATTATATTGATACATGTATAATATATATATATATTCATAATATATATCTATCTATATATATATTATACACATACATTATATTTCTACATGTATAATATATATATATATAATATTATATATATGTATATCCACTGCCTCCCAGGAGAGCAAGGATCACCTGTTGGCCGAGCTGGCCAGCAGCGTTGGGCAGCTGTGTAATGAGGAGGAGCAGCACCAGGGTTGATGAGTTTGGACCCAGAAGAGGCTGGTCACGTGGCTAGACATTGACAGTGTTTCACAGGAATCCCAACAGTTACGAACTGATTCAGGATTTCGCAACCATCCACAGTATGTATAGATATGTTGAGTATTTAAGCCATGTAGAACAGAGATTGAATATTAACAATATTAAATACCTGCAAGAAGGGTTCCCAAATGAATCAGTTTACAATTAGAAACGGTTCTTCTGGGGGTATTTCATAGTAGGGGAACTCTTGCTTACAGGAGGGCGCAAAAAGTTCAGTTTTGAACTCCCAAGAAGGATTTCTACATATATGTATATATATATATACATACATATTTTGTCATCATAAAGAATTGGGACTGAACTGGCGCGAGGTTTTGCTCCATGCTTTGCTGAGGAAAATTTATCATCCCTGGACTCCAGGACATTCGATGCAGTATGGCGGAAGCAAAGCACCTCGGTACGAAAACGTGGGTTGGCCAACTGGTTAGGGTACCAGAGGTGCTACTGTGATCATCGAACGGGTCGCAGCATGTAACTGCAGAGGCACCTTAGGAACTCAAGGGATCATCCCGAAGCAACTGGAGACCGGCTGATTGTCATCAGGGATCTTACCATGGCGGAGATCAACAAAGAAAGTGCCTAGATCAACTAGGGTTCATGGTAGATTGGTAGATGTATCTACAAGACTATCATTTATAGCCTATAATAGGGTTAAAAGTTAAAACGCCTATCATTTATAGCATAAGCTTTGAGAGATAGAATACAAACTTCCGGACTATACACCTACTTTCCACACGTGTGCATTCTGGCCTTCGTTTCTGTCAACCACAACGATTTGCCGAGCCGAGGGTCTTCCGGCGTTTGCTGAGCCTCTACACCGACTACCCGTGCAGTTCTCGTTTGAGGCCTGGCGGTCTGCTGAGATGGCAATCGGGACTCAATCTATTGATTTTATCTATGATTGTCTAATTGAAATCCAAGATTTTGAACTTCGAAGCAAGATAACCCTCACCCCGTTGCCACGGACGTGCCAGGGCAAAGCTAATGTTTGCCATTCGGCAGCCGGGGGCACCCAGCCATTGCTGGTTGATCTCACTATTTCTTGTGGGAGAATATCAAGCAATCAATAATGAACACTGGTAACAATGATATCACACATTGCTGATTGATTGCTGATTGATTGCTGATTCATATCCTCCAAGAGATCCTGATTTCAACGGTTTATGCCCAGCTTGGGATGTGCTGTGAAACCAGGTTCTGCATTGCTGGCAGTTCCACATCAGAATCCTTGCGGGATGTCGGAGAGCCCAGAAACCCGTGGTTTTATATCCACAAATTTGGGGGTTTCCTAAGTCATGGGGGTACCCCAATAGCTGGATGGTTTATAATGGAAGATTCTATGAAAATGGATGATAACTAGGGGTTCCCAAATAGACAGGTTTCCTGCGATTTCTTACTTCAATCAAGTCTCGGAATTCAAGTTTCACCCGAGAATTCCTGCGTCGGGTTCGACATGGCCAAGGGCTGACCAAACATTCGATTTGGGTTTCAACCTGACCCCAGAGCGGGTGACGTGTATATAGACCATTATAGACCCAGTACTGAACCACGCTCAATGTTACATTTTTAGAAAGCGTAGAATCTTGTTCCCCCCTGGGATGCCAAAGGCTCAATGACCCCTCTCAAAGAACCAGTAGAAAATCAAGCCACAACAAGGAAAACATACTCATTCTGAGGCTTCTATCTCCATTTTCCGGGGTCCGGGTCATCATTTTTCGGGAAAAGAACAAAAAAGTCCTCTGCAGATGATCTCCAAAGTCATCAACTTGCCTTGTAAATGGGCGATTTCACACATATATATATATATTCACAGCTTCAGGGGATATTACCTAAGTTTTGACTTGTATAAATAAAGTACCTTAAAAATCTTAAAAAGTTAAGACAACAAAACCACATTTCTAAGGCTCCAAATGACTCTCGATCAATACCTATTAATACAGTTTCTTGGATCAAGATCCATCTAGCCATTTCGATGTGACCACCACATCGCCAAGTGACAAAATGCACAGTTTTGGCGAGTTCAGTTTTCGCTGAGCCCAGGATGTAGCTCCTATACTGCCGCAGGTGATCGAGGAGATGGGGTCTTAACCATCTACACTGGAGATATAGAATGGGGACATATGTGTGTATATATATTATTGTTGTTATTGTTATTATTATTATTATGATTATAATATATATATATATATATAGATATATGTACATATATCATATATGTACATATATCATATATGTACATATATCATATATGTACATATATCATATATGTACATATATATATATATATATGTACACATATGTATATATATATATACATACATATGTACACATATGTATATATATATACATGTATGACCAAGGATGATCTGGGGGGGAGCCTCAGATCCAAAGGAGCTGTCAGAGCTGGTTGGAGCCTCAGTAGCGCCCATGGTATGCCGCATGACTGGGTTAGGTGACACTCTCCGCTGGATATGGGATTTATGGATAATATACACAAAAAATCATATTTCTTCATATTTACATTTATGTTCATTGATTCAAGTTTGTACAGATTATTTTCAGACACACCCACCTGGCATATAGTTTCTTATATATAAAGCCATGACCCATTAAACCACAATGTTTGTTGCTTAAGCTTCCCATATATATTCTGTATTCCCTTTTGTCAACGGATCGCCAGGTGCAGTCCAGTCAGTCCTTCGACACTTTGGATGGTGACTTGGTGCAGAAAAGGATGGCAACACCTTTGGGTTTGCGAGCCCTTTTTCACCGCCAGAGGTGGGCCATGTGGACCTTAACTATGGAATCAATGGAATCAATTAGAGCCGAAAAGCATCCAATTTTGAAGTCTTGGGTTCAAATGTTGAGGCAGAGATTCCATCCCTTTTGTTTTTTTTTCTCCCATCTGAGCATCACCCCGGCTTCGCAGTTGCCAACTGGGATGATCCTCAAAAAAAGTTGGTGATGCACACCAACTTAGTAAGCAACGTCACTGGAATGTTGGTTAGGATTGGGGTCACTATCCCAAAAAAACCTTGTTTCAGTTTGATGAATGTAAAAGATTCAGCTGCCGGCTGCAATATCGACATTTTTCACCGTCTAATGAGAGAGACACCTTGGAGTTACTCAGTGTGGATGAAAATAGGGTCCCCGGAATTTTTGATTGTCCCACAGTCCCACATCCTTTGGTACTTTTGGGCAAAACCACATACCCGTCAAGTGAAACTCTGAAGCCCACGCCGAGCCCCTGCCCAGATGATCAAACGGATTGGTTGGTGAGTTCTGCCAGGGCTCTCGGGATGTGATTTGTGTGACCTGCCATGTAGCTGATGGATTTTTGGATTTTTTTGGACATGGATTTTTTTGATCCAATTTGGAACATGGAAAAGGATGGAACTTTTTAGATACCAGTGATACCAGTCTGGAAAATCCAGGTTTTCCATCTTTTTCGGCCTCCAAATGTGGGATGGTGAGGTGTTGTTGCTCTACACGCTGGCCATAGATCGAACTCTGCTCGAAGAGATGAGGCTCTGGGGAAAATGATGATCCGATGATCCATTGGAATCGAGGGTAACCGTATTACGGTAAACCATGGTAAACCCATTTTGGTTGGAAGAACAGTGGCAGCATTTTGCCAGGCCGCTGAATCTGAGGCAATCATAGAGTAGAAATCCCCAAAAATCTTTCTCCATGGCAGTTTAGTGGTGTTGACAAGCCACTTGCGAATGACATAAACCAACGCGTACGGGACTTCAGATCACTGTGGCTGTACGCGCAAGCGATCCACAGTGATTTCTGGAGGCTTCCATCCCAACATGTTCCCCCTGTCCATGAGATCTTTCCGGTTCAAATATCTTCTTATCTTAGGAACCTCCCAGGCATGCCCGTTCGATATGGCCGAAAAATCACAACAAAAACTTCCGGGATTCCGATTGTCACTCTCCAAATCCAGTTTTTCCGTGTAGATTTTCCATTTACCACTGGACATTTTGGATATTCCCATTGCCGGCACGGAAGGGATCCCGAGCTCCAATTCAAAGAGACTTTGCTGAAGCTGCGCTTTTCGCCCTTAAAAGAGCTGGAGAGATGGGAGCTGCTGGGAAGCGAATTTTGGATGTAGCACATGATCTATATACAAACTCTTGGATGGCCATGCTACATTGATCTGTGTAAATGTGTGTTCGGAGCTTGCCCTTCTGTTAATCTTTCCAGATTTCAGCGGGAAGTCCTTACACGCAACGTACTTTGCGGCTATCAAGCCATCAACATCCATCAACCATGTTGGTTTCAGTCCTGCAAAATTTGTCTGTTGCAATCCCGAATGAAACGCTCTCCGGTGGTTGTCATCCATGAATCCTCCACAGGACGTCACGCGCGAGCGCATCATTGAGCTTTGGGAGCTACTGCGAGGCATTACTGGGAAACCCTGAGGAAACTGAACAAAAGCGAAGAAAAGGATCTCTCACTAGTCAAAATTAGGATTTTACATTATTTTATCAATCAAAAGTTTAATGTCGTTTCGACATGATTTCAGCAACACGAGCTGCGGTTGAGCCCAGAATAACATCTTCGGGCTTCATCATCCGGATCGGCTGCTTCTCCATCAAATTCAGACCCAGTAGCGACAAAGTGGTCATTTTGACCATGACTTGTTGGCTCAGGCTTAAGCCTCCAAAATCTGTGGTTCTTAGCTCAACCCATGGGACCCATCCCCTAACCCATGGGCGTTATGGGATCAGTCCATCCAATCCATCCGTGGAGGCGACGCTGAGGCTCGGTAAATACTACCAGCCCTGGGGACCAAAGGCTGTCCCGGAGCCAGCGAGCGAAAGCCGCGCCGCGCCGCGCCGGTGGAGTTTGGAGCGTCAGAGTAGTTCAATGGGAATATCACCTTCAAATGGGGAGAGATTTTCCCACCAGCATCTTTTTTGAGGTTGTAAGCATCAAACGTATATGATTATAAGGAATCCATTGTTGGGGATATGCCAGCATATAATGATATGATATGATATGATGATAAAACATCTACCAGCTGGATTTTCATCAACCAATCACGCTCCCCGAGAATCAGGAGGAACCAGGGGATACTAACCAGTACTAACCAGTACTAACCAGGGTCCGACATCACATCCCAACTAGGACCTTGAGTCTGCCAGGTGAACCAACTGGAAGCCCTGCAGGAGGCGGAACTGCCCTGGTGTCAGAGGTGCAAAATCCGCAGATCGTCCCGAGCGGCGAGTCGTCCTGAGTTATGATTAAGATGACTTAATGAACTGATATGAACTGTTAATGATAAAATATGATAAAATATGATAAAATATGATAAATATATGATAAAATATGATAAATATATGATAAAATATGATAAATATATGATAAATATATGATAAATAAGTACCGGAGCGGTGAAAACCCAATAGAACCCAATAAAACCCAATAAAACCCAGTGATACCGGGCACTCAGTGGGGTGATCCTGCAATTGCTATTGATGTGACTCTCCTCTTCCAATGGGTATATGGGGATTGGTCGAAGATCAGAACCCGTTAGTTCAAAATCAAAGCAACTGATCCATTTGCCGGGACGTTTTATTTTCTTCTTTTTCAAATGGGGATCCGAATGTTGATCTACATCAAAATGGATGGGTCAAAACATGTCAAAACCAATTAGTACCATACCATCTTTGGTTTTTTTTTCACATCCCCATCTTTCGGCTCCATCGGCTCCGCCAGGATTGATCTCACGGTGAACAAACTGAGCTCCGTGGTTTCTCTGGCCGCCTTGGGGCGCTTGAGATTCGCCTGCTTCGCGACCAACGAAATCACGTCCCTGGAGGCGTGCCCGAGATGCCGTGGCCGTGGCTGTGGGGTGTCCACGGCCACTGGGGGAATGTTCCAATTGGTGGTTACAACATGTTACAAAGACGTTGCCATTTAGAAGCATCTCACAGCAAAGTGGTGCTGAACGGTGAGTAGGTGGGATATTTTTGCGAGGGGGGTATGACGTTAACTAGTCCACTTAGTTCGTAAGACTAACGAGTCTACGCGTGATATCCCAGTGAAAACAGGATATCACGGTATTATCATACTTGATCATTTACCGAGATTTCTTACTTATTTCCATGACTGTCCCACCTAGTTTGTCTGGTGAGAAAGAAGGATTATGATCAGGAACCTGGATTTCCTTAGCAAAAAAAGTGGGTAATAAACTCCACAACCAAGCGCAAACTTGTGTAAAGCATGACTCGCTGCCGGCTTTATATCTACACTAATCATATATATATATATATAATATACATATCAATATGTATGGATCAATTGGGTACCCCAATAATTGAATGGTTAAAAGTTCAACACAAAAATCTACCAAGCCATCTGTGGTCCAGGTCTCTAATTTTGACCCATACTCATATCATATTATATATATACATATAATATAATTATAGATAGATATACTATGATATACACATTGCTTTCACCTACACTTAGGATGATGATAGTAATGGACGAATGTTTGGGATGAAACCTGCCAGGGCTTTGGAGATCATCCTGTGCTGGAAGAGTTGCAGCTGCAGGTAGGCGGTGATTTGGTGGGAGCAAAACATCCAGATTGGCATGTCACGTCTGATTGCTGGGGGATGATTTTTTGTATTGGTTCTCCCTTAAAAAAGCTAGAAATGCTAGATTTTGGATAGTGATTGGCATAGAAAAGGAGGGATTCTGCAGGTTTTGATGAACACTTAGTGATCACGCCAATGTGGATAGGGATCCCTGCTGTTTTGATGGCGACTCTCTCGTCCGTCTGGTGGACCTCTGTATGGATGTACTTCTTGAAATGGGGATCCTCGATTGCCAGGATTGCCAGCAGGGAGGGGCGTATTGTGACAGGTACAAAGTAAGATTTGAAATGGGATTTTTCACGATTACTGCAGGATAGGATACAGAGTAGCATGAATGCACAGCTCACAGGAAGCCTTCAAAAGAACATGGGAACATCCAAAAAACACTAGGTCTTTTAACTAATAAGGTATGGGTTTGGAGGTATCACCAACAATGGCCAGATTCAAGATGTGATCAATAACGCTGGGGATACATTGGGTCGGTGGTAAATACAGGTTGCGTATTGGAAAAGGCACCAGTTGCACCGTCTGATAGCCATCCTCTGACGGCAGGAGAACCAACTCACGTCGTTGAAGGGCTTGGGATGCCTAAAGAGTCCATGGCCTCAGCAGGCCGTGGCTCACCAGTTCCGTGGGGCGCCGTGGGGCGCCGGGGGCACTGTGAGCCGGCGGAGCCCAAGGTCTCCGGTCGCTGGTGGTGTCCAGCAACCAACTCACCTCCCTGGAAGGTTTGGATGTGCGGAAACTCAGGGACTGGAAGACGAGGCCACAACCTTTTCGACACTGGGGATGGGGATCTTCACCTCTGGGGATGGCTATCAGATGTGTGCCAACAGTGCTGGGTCGAGGCCTCAACCCCCCCATGTTTTGCCGGGGTCCGAAAAATCATGTTGCACCCATCCAAGATCTGAAAAACAGGCACCATTTGGGTATGGAAATTGGGTACACCCCCTGGTCATCAACTAATAACAACAATTATGATTGACATGATTGATCAGTGGACGGAATGGGGTACACCATTGTTTTTTAATGCTCAAAAATCCGATACATCCATGAATTTAACTCCCCGTGATCCCCATTTTTTGTTGGTGATCCGATGGTTTTTTCCACCAGGCCCCAGTGTTGAAGAAGTTGGACGTCAGTGTGGCAGCACAGTCGAGCATCGGCGTGCGAACCACGGACCTGAACCACTAAAAACTGGGGAATTGACCAGCAATCCTCGGGGACACCGGGAACATGTGGATAAAATTGGAATGTCACGGGGATAGAATTCAATCATAGAATGAGCAATCTGACCGGGTTTGCATGGCAAATTTTATAAAGGCTGGAACACCATGGGATTGGATATGGGGTAGCCTGGTCCTTAGGCAATGGTTCTGGTCCTTTATTTGTGACCAGTCATTTGTGGTCCTAACTTGAGGCAAAAACCAGCTGGCTGCCCTAGAACATCTGGACAAAGCTCCAGCTTGCGAGGCGCTAGCCACCATGATGTGGAGATATGATGGGATGTATTCTGAAAATTACTCAGTATATACGTGATGTTTGTCCCAAAAACGGGCAATGTTCCATGGAAAAGTGAACAATGTGGAAGAACCATGTTGTTTTTCTTTCATTGAAAACTACAAACCCATAGACGAAGCAACATGAGTGAAAGGATCCATTTCCAAGACCTCGTTCTCTTCTCGGCCGCAGGAACTGATTACTTTTAGCGCTGAATTCGCTTTCAAGCCATGCGCTTGGTCCATAGAAATATAATGTTTGAGGTTGCCTCCCATGCGAAAGTCCACACTTGTGCGGCTCAAACCAACATGTTTGCCACTTGCATAGTGAATCGCATTTTGTTTGGATGCTGATTTCCTTTCTTCTTTGGGACTCCTAATCTATATATTATATTATATTATATTATATTATATTATATATTATATACCAGTAACCCATTTGTCACTTCTATTTGAGGATGAGTCCTCAGTCTTCAGTTCTCAACATCCAAAGAAGGATCATTTGTCGTTTCACCTTTGCTTGAAAGCGACAAATGACTATTGCAAGGGTAAATGAATGATACTGGCAAAAATCATCAAAAAACATGAAAAATCTCGGTTCCCCTGGAAAAACACACTGAAGCCCCGGATGAAAACACTTACCTTCCGGTAAAGCCTGGAAAATCCCCCATGATTTTCCCGGTTTCGACATCTCCCTATAGTTGGTTTTTCGCCATGGAGCTGATGACACTGGGAGCGTATCTATTATTCTATTGTTATTTTATTCGTATTCTATTCATATTCCATGATATTCCCTTCATATATCCCTTTATATCCCCATTAAAAAACACCATTTTGCTTGGGAAAAACCAAGCGCGAAAATCCCAATGGGCTTGACACAACAACACCGTGAAGGAGCTGGATGTCTCTGAGAATCAGCTCAGTGCAGAGGATCCGTGCGATGCCTCAGATGGCTGTGCTCATTGATGGATATGCTTGGGATATGGTGGGCTATGATGGGAGATTCCATTATTATTATACCATTATACCCCACCATATCCCAACCATAGTATCATTATATGGGGTATGATATTCCATTATAATAGGGATACCTCGAAGATAACCTGGTGATTGGAATGGGATGACACGGTATGACCATTTCTATCCATTTCTTAGTAATATCCCTGTTTTTTAGTGGTTTCAATGATATGCATTATTTCTTGTAGGTACACTGAACCATCCCAAGAAAACACAGAAATTCTTGCTCAAGTGTCAGCGTACAAAATTGCCCCGATTTTGTTATTCCTATAACTCATACAATTGCAGCAGTACTTATTCAAATATCCCAATCACTTCCCAATCACTTCCCAATCACTTCCCAACCATATCCCAATCATATCCCAACCATATCCCAATCATATCCCAACCATATCCCAATCATATCCCAACCATATCCCTTAAGACATCAGCATTTCTTCTTGTTTTCCATGACCTTCGGAGTTTTCAGGAACCTGCCGGAGCTGAAACGCTTGGCGGGCGAGAAGATGTTGTGCCCTGGCTGCCCTGGTTTGGATTTTTTCCTATGGGATATATAATTATGATAGCTATGTTAAACTACCAGAGGGTATGTAAAATGAGGATTACTAGATTTCTAGGATTTCTATGAATATAGGTATGGGTCAATACCTATAGATACATTTTTAGTGGGATGAACATCCATTTACCAGCTATTTTGGGGTTCACTAGGTACCAGGGTTTTGACCCATCCCCATATATGATATGATATGTTTTTCATTATTGATAATTACACTGGACTCAACTGGTAAGGATATAATCACATATATATATATACTTATATACTTATATATACCCTCTGGTAAAGTAACATAGCTATGGAAAATCACCATCTTGAGTTGGAACATAAACTATAAAAGGACCATTTTCAATAGCTATGTGAGAAATTACCAGAGGCTAATGAATTGGGAGAAACATGAATCCTGTGTTCATTCCTCTTTTCCTAAAGGGGTATTGCGGTATTCTATGGTATTCTGCTTCCGACAAAGTCACGTCGACATTCATCTATATGAAATGATCATGGCCCCGGAATGATACCCGGTATGATAGTGAAGGTAAGGGCGGCAGCTGAAAAACATTGCAAACTTCAGAATCCAACCAAAAAAAAGACAATATAATACATATGCCACCCAAAAAAGATCCCATTTCTACCGAAAAAGTCAAGGCACTCCTTGAGCATCTCGGGCAACACTGGGGACCTACGCATCGAGGTCAAGATCGAGGGATGTTGAGCTGTTCGCCACGATGCGAATGGTGGTGTGACTAGGATGGATTTAACCAACAAAAATGGTAGAATCAACGGGATATCAATGGGATATTCATGGAATGTTCATGGAATATTCCATGGAAATATCCCCCTAATTCTCCACGAATCCCGTGCCCTATTCATATCATTCAAACACCCCAAGAAAACATGGTGGATGTAGGGGTGAAATCATGGATTTGGGACCATACAACGGGGGTCTTTGATATTAGGATGGGAAAACTGGAATGCCACGGAAAATGGGTGGAATATTCATGGAATTTATTGAGACCCTTTGGTGTCATCAGCTCGCTTGGGGGGTTTCTGGCTGGGAAATCATCAAACTTGATGGTGGATGTTCAATTCACCGAATTTCATATCTGGGATCCAGGCCAGTGTACATCCTGGTTTCCCATGGGGTTTTGTGTTGAGAATCCTTTGCTTTCCAGAATTAGTTTAAGGGAAAATTACAGGACAACCCTACTTCTTGAATTCTCCTGGATGGTAAAGATTTGGATTGCATGTACACATTTGCTTAGAATTAGCCAGAATAATATCGAGACACCTCGTATGCTGTCGAGCAGCAACTAAGGCCCTTCCGCTTGTTTGGATTCCTTTGGTTCCATTTCGATCTCTCAACAGCCCTGGTAAGAATCGTGACCCATCCGCCATGGGCATCGATGCCGAAGCGCTGCTACTGACACGGCCTCTGAAAACATGGAGGCTCTGTAGCTGGGCCATGGAGCTGCCACGAAGTTCCCTGGGCTCCAAGTACTCCTTGTTGTTCCACCTCTTGGAGTCACCTGGAGCCATTGATGGATGGATTTTTGGGAGGATTTTTGGGGGTCAATGATAGAAGTTGAGTGCAAAACAACTTTGATTTGGGGAGCCGATTTGGCACATGATGGAAGTTGATTGGACCAACAAATGGGATGTGTGCGTGTGGGAACCTTAGGTTCCAGCTTGTCGTCACCAAGGGCCGGGGAGGAAGTTCAGCTGCCTCTACTCTGCTTGCGAGATGCAGACAGAAAGCTTTGTGATGCGCTGAGTCCGTCGTACCAAATGCTGAAGCTGGGACGATGGGATGGCTCAATGGGGAAACCAACCATACCAAGGTTGAAAGGGTGGGAAAATCTATAGGAAACCGTGGCAGTTCCCATCAAATATGGGAGTTTCCTGCACATGTTGGGTCAAACCATCCCAATGAACATAGCTCTGGATGACTTACGACTGCACCCTCACTACAAAGATGGTTAGGTTGTGAGTAACCAGCCCTACCATGGTTTCAGCCGAGGCGGGGCCCCGCCACCTCTGCCAACGTTAAACTTCTAATCTTGTGCATAATTCGAAATTTGGTGAACATTATATACATAAAGATATTCATTTCAACCAAGTAATTTAGATGAACATCAATATCAATATCAATTTGTTGTTTAAGCATACACATGTTGGCTTTTGTTTTTACAGATGCTTAGTGCTCCAAATACCATCTTTTTGAAGCTGGAACTATAGTCCCTCATCTTACTGGTGCTAAAGGTTTGGCATTAAGTCATTCTGCATCATTTCCCTTGGTTGAATCAACCACTTTTGTGGTTTTCACGTGTCAAACGTGGCTTTCCTATGCTTTTTACCCTCTGGCAAACTAAGAGTTTGCTATGAATCATCATTCTTAAGAAGGGTAATTCATCATTTTTATCATCATTCTTAATGGCTCACTTTCCATCGCAAACGGTTAAAATGAGCAGTTCATAAAACCCGAGTTATCCCATTGATAATAGGGGAAACTAACCCCACTTTCCAACCAGTTTCAGTTACGAATCATGGAATCATCATTTATAATCATATACCATCCCCATTCCAAATGGATGATTTATTTGGCTTGTATATGATTCATTATAAATGATGATTCCACGGATCGTAAGTGGTCATCTATAATTATCTAATTGATCTATCACCACATCCAAATAGTATTTTTAACATATGTAATTTTAAACCACTAGATTTACATTAGCCATTATTAAACCATTGTTAAGCCATTGTAAAACCAGTATTAAACCATTGTTAAACAATTATTAAACCATTATTAAACAATTGTTAAACCATTGTTAAACCATTGTTAAACCATTGTTAAACCATTATTTAACCATTGTTAAACCATTGTTAAACCATTGTTAAACCATTATTAAACCATTGTTAAACCATTGTTAAATCGTTGTTCAACCATTGTTAAACCATTATTAAACCATTGTTAAACCATTATTAAACCATTGT
>Ga0126342_10015969_pt1 | contig 13116 bp, 12 predicted proteins | sample Cyp1metagenome_FD_92528 | JGI IMG/M metagenome (GOLD analysis project Ga0126342, IMG submission 92528) | Coral microbial communities from Lord Howe Island, Old Settlement Bay, Australia - Cyphastrea 1 metagenome | ecosystem: Host-associated > Invertebrates > Cnidaria > Coral ... | reverse complement strand
CCCCCCGAAACCCGAACCCCCCCAACCAACGTGCCGTCGAACAGATCAGCCGAGAGACATGAAGCACTTCCCAAATAGATAGCATCAAGAACAAGTTCCATCACGTAGCACCAAGAGCGTGTTGGATGTTGCAAGATAACGAAGAACGATGAGAACGTCGTGGAAAGGACTTTATCACACCCCCCCCACCCCCCCAAACCCAACCCCCCCCAACCAACGTGCCGTCGAACAGATCAGCCAAGAGACATGAAGCACTTCCCAAAGATGCGTGCACGTCGGCCGAAACGTCGGCCACAGATCACAGCCGCTGCAGCGAAGTAACCATGATATGGAAAGAGATACGTGCACGGCGAGGACTACGGCGTCCATCTGAGACAAAACAAGGCCAACGTGCAATGATCAGCCTCAGTGACGCACTTGTTTGCTCGGGGAACCCCAGGGCTGGCGGGAGATTTGACTCAATTAAGCCCATGCTGGTTGTAGTTCACATCCCAACCTTCAGCATTGTGTTGGCGTTTGGATTGGGGGATGTTCATCAATCCATTTTCATCAGGGATTTACACACGCATTCTGTTTGTATTCCCATGGCATGGGATGACCATGAACCATATATCATATATCATATATATATATATATTCATATATTATCATATCAAATTGGTTGTATATCCATTATATCCATGATTTTCCCATTCTATCCCATTATATATATATTATATATATATATAAATCTCCTATGATTCTTGGTTCAATCCTCACATGCTACCCACTTGACCCCACATGTGGCACAGGGGCTCGCCGTCGCCAGGATTTCCGACCGGAGCTTCCAGCGGCTTTCTGCATGGAAGGTTTTCAGTGCCTCAGATTCACTAAGGTGCCGCCAGACATTTTTCATGTGCATTCCAGGAATATAAACCAACTAGATGGTTATAGTCATAGTTATATATATATATATTATACCACCAATACATACATATATATATAACTAATTCCATTATATTAAAACCAGTTATATACAGTAGATTGTTTTTTGCTTACAGGGTATTCAAAACCAACATATGAAACGAGACATGTTTTTTTTGGTATATTCCAGTTAGATTGGTGGGTTATTATCCCACTTACGTTGTATAAATGGGATGCACCCCCAAGTAGTTGGATTGTGGTTAAACATGTCAAACTTGTGCGTCAAACACTTGGTTGCGAACTGGTTTTTCTGGTTTGTCTCTTCCGCAATTCCAGCAATGGACTGTTGGCCGATCTCTTGTCAAAAGTCCGTAGAAACGCAATATTTTCACCACAAACCAATGGTTTTTTGAGCAGCCCCAATTTGTTATAGCCTTCTTGTAATTTCACTAGAAAATCATCATTCTTAATAGGGAAATGTTCCAGATTGTTCATGGCAAACTGCTGGTTACTGCTAAACCCAGAGGGTAAACCAAGTATCGCGCCGAGGACAAAACGCTTCAATGTGACCTTTCGTGCCAGGTCTGGAGCCGGTCATCAGGACGGCGGAAACCAATGGTCCAAAGAATATCCAAAGATTACCTCAAAATCAAACCAATCATATTCAATCATTAGAACATCAGATCATTTCCCAGGCTTTGCATTTTTGTATATGTTTGTTGCGGAAGAATTTGAGGTATACTCCATGGACAAAGAGGCTTCTCTACTTGAAATCTGTAGAAGACTCTTCAAAAGAACGCATCACTCACAATCTTCCTGAACAACAAACATGTCACAAGTCAATACACATGGAGGTTTCCTAAGTCATGGGGGTATCCCCAGTTATCATCCAGTCATGGATGACCATGACTTTGTATAGAAACAACCTTGGTGACGACTGGGGATCCACAGTGAAACCCTTCTATGTGGGTCCGCAGCTGGTCCGCCGAGTGCGTCAAGCGGATTTCGCACCGGCCGGCGGAACGCCAGCGACGATCACTCAAAGTGATGGCCAGCGCCTCCTCAAAGCAAGAGAAGGCAGTTCTTCGGCCGAGGGGATGGCGAAAAACCTAAGGTGGGATATGGATGGATATGGTATCTTTATGGGATTTATCAATAAATCTGAAGATCATTGGAGTTTTAAAGTGCTACAGCCTCCTTTCATGGCAAGATGGGGACCAGCAGCGATGTCCCCTGCCAGGTCGAGGGCAAGAAGGCCAGGAGTAGCGGGGCTGTGGAGTGCCATGCTCTTGTCGTTTTGTCGTTGGTGCCATGGGCTGGTTGCAGGTTTGGAAACCGTTCCCTTGGAATTACTTGCCGAACAAGGCCAGCACCCGAAAATTGCATGGACGAGCCATCACTTGAGAAAGAATTGGTTGAAAGGCGGAAGAAACCATTTTGATTCTGTGAGATTCGAGGCTTATGGTTGTTTCCTGAATGATCTTGAGGCTTTGACACAAGAAATATGGCAAAATGTCGATGTTTCTGCGAATGATCGGCGGTGGCTCCATCGTTTGATGGTCTATTTTTTTTTACAGACAACTTCTCTGAAATTCAAGGCTGGCAACTTTGGAAACGCCACTTTGATGATCCACCTGGTATTTTTGAGGGAAGGATTAGTCATGTGCCCAAGTTATGTACAAAAGCTATTGTGCCCAAGTTTTCCAAAAACGGATCTCTTGAAGGGTTCCCGACCTTGCTCATCCACTGATTTTGAGAGCTTGGGATAGATAGGTAGATTGCATTTGATATGACTATACGTATCATATTGATTTCCTATGATCTATATATAGATTAGATTAGATTGGATCAGATCAGATTAAGTGGGAATAGACTATAGACATCTATAGACTAGATTGATAGTTAGATCCGTACTTCCATGAATCATTATGCGGGTTGCAAAGGGTCCTAAACCTCAATTCCCCTGGCTTCGCGGCTTTGGAAAAACTCCGCAGGTTGCTTTGATTTGGGGCGCGGCTGAAGTGGCCTCCATCTCCCCATTGTTCGCGGCCTGGAGCCCAGTCAGATAACTTGGAGAAATGGTCAGTCTTGGAGAAGATGTTCAGATGGGGTGCATCTAATGTCAATCCCTGCTGGACTCATCATTGCTGGATTTATCACGGATGTCCCAAGTTTAGTTTGATGTCTCTGCGCCAAATTTTAGATCTCTTCGCCTATCCTTGTGTCCTCGTGTCAGCATATGTCAATATTCTATATAAATATCAAAACTCAGTCAACGTTTACCCCAGCTTGTGGCCTGCATGCTCAGGTGCTGATTGCGTTTAATGTTGGTTGGTACCACATCTGCATGTATGTCTGGCCGCTTGATCGCAGAACCTTTTTGGGACGCCGACAGAAATAGACAGAAAACCACAGTCAATCAAGTTTTCTTCGGGGGTTGTTTGAATTGTTTTTTCCCCCTGGGGAAGGGACTACTCCTCAATCTCTTCTGATTGAGCGAAGGCAAAGAATTCTGCAGTCATACTGCAATTAAGATCCATTTCAAAATCTGCAAATGGATCTTGATCTTTCCTCAATGCCTGACTGTCAGCTGGTGGTTGCTGGTGGGTTTGTGAAAGAGCCTGGTCAAACATGTTATCCACGTTTTGGGAAACTCTCAACTCTTTAGTGACTTTAGTGACTACCTATAAAGTGATATAAAGCGATATAAAGTGATATAAAATGATATAAAGTGATATAAAGTGATATAAAGTGATATAAAGCGATATAAAGTGATATAAAATGATATAAACTGATATAAAGTGATATAAAGTGATATAAAGGGATATAAAATGATATAAAGTGATATAAAGTGATATAAAGTGATATAAAATGATATAAACTGATATAAAGTGATATAAAGTGATATAAAGTGATATAAAGTGATATAAAGTGATATAAAGTGATATAAAGTGATATAAAGTGATATAAAGTGATATAAAGTGATATAAAGTGATATAAAGTGAATATTTAAATCCATTGTTTTTCCAGTGGACGCGAACGCAGCTCAGGCACCATCGACACTTTGTGCGCTGTCGTGAAGCGATCCCGGAGCTTGTTCGCTCGGTATCCAGGCACTTTCCGGATTGGTTCACCGGAAATCTCATACTGTCAATGCAACATATTAGATGATTCTTGATGAGATATTTTCTGGTTAGTGGTTTAATAGTGGTTTAATAGTGGGTTAATAGTGGTTTAATAGTGGGTTAATAGTGGTTTAATAGTGGTTTGATAGTGGTTTAATAGTGGTTTGATAGTGGTTTAATAGTGGGTTAATAGTGGTTTAATAGTGGGTTAATAGTGGTTTAATAGTGGGTTAATAGTGGTTTAATAGTGGTTTGATAGTGGTTTAATAGTGGTTTGATAGTGGTTTAATAGTGGGTTAACAGTGGTTTAATAGTGGGTTAATAGTGGTTAATGAGATATTTTCTGGTTAGTGGTGACTGGAACATGGCTAGATTATGACTGCTGGATTGTGACATTCCATTCAGTTGGGAATGGAATTGTCATCATCCCAACTGACGAAGTCCATGATTTTTCAGAGGGGTTGAAACCACCAACCAGTTTTTTATGATCATATGTTTATACTGTATAATTATATACAATTATTATACATTATAGAATTATATACATATAATCTGTATACGTATATTGTACTAATATATATATATATACATAACTACATGGTTGACTACATACACACTCGCATATCATACGTATGTACGTGATTGTATATATATATATAGATTCTGTAAAGGGGTGATTTTCCATTGCCAGGTTTGATTGCCAGAGTGTAAACATAGTGAAGATCCTCACATTTCATCAATTTTCTTTTGGGAGGGTGCCAGGGTATATTTACGGTTTACCCATGGTCAAAATAGTCAGACTTTGCCTCCGGCAGATCCTTGGTGTAGCCTGTTATTGCCTTACTTGCCCTGGTTTTCGCAACTTTGAAAGGGGCGCCACTGCAGAATTTCTGCCACGGAACCTGGCACCGAAGCCGTGCCACTGCGTCAGGCCTCTGGGCCGTTGGATGCTGCAAGATCCGCGGAATCACGCATACCTGCCGCCGCCTGAGGTCAACATAGGTCGTTTCCCATTGGACTTTCCCATTGGTAAACCCCACGTTTTTCACCGGTGTTTCTTGATGTCATTTGGGTATGGATAAATACCTATTAATACCATTTTTAGGGGGATGAACATCCATTTACCAGCTATTTTGATGTTCGGTTTTGACACACTGCCATTTGAGACATTTATAGCCAATCTGATTGTCTACTGAGCGTTTTGAGTTTCTGAGGCCATGGTTTGCTCTACTGTCCTGCGTCCCCATGTTGTTCTTTTGGGCCATGTGGCGCTACCACCACTACGGTCGAATGCTCAGCTGTAGCTGGTGGTTCTGCAGTATCCTGAAACAATTGGTTCTGCAGCCTCAAATTTGATGGTTGATCGCGGTTGAATGGCAATAGCTTCGGATGTACCCTCCAGACAAGGGCAAAATGATCCTAGCTGTCAGTGGTGATGCGACATTTTCCCTAAATCATCCTGAATCTAAGGCTTCGAGTTTTCGACTCTGGTGCCGGGCCAAGTTTTGCTGACCAGATTTCGGTCATGAAAAACGCATCTCTTGGGAAAGTCCGATCTATGTAGAGGGGCCATCTGCAGCCCATTTAGCCCATTTCTGAGGTGATCTACCACGTCTTGAGGGGAGGCCCCCGCTTCCGCTTCTTTGGACATGCTCATGCCTTGGTTCATAAGGAAGGACACGCGGCTCGGCGATGCTTCGATGGTTGCTGCTTGAACATCGATTGGGATCATTTTTTATGGGGAAAGCCACGGCTCCAAAAATGGATCTAGAAGGATCTAGGGGGTTTGGATTGCCCATTCAACTCTAGTGTAGTTAATAGTGGTTTAATAGTGGTTTAATAGTGGTTTAATAGTGGTTTGATAGTGGTTTAATAGTGGGTTAATAGTGGTTAATGAGATATATCTGGTTGGTGGTGACTGGAACCATGGATTTTTATGACTTTCCATTCAGTTGGGAATGGTAACCCCAACTGACGAAGTCACATTTTTCAGAGGGGTAGGGCTCAACCACCAACCAGTTTTTTATGATATAAAGGATCTAGAAGGATAGATTGGAGATTGGAGTTACACCATCGAATTGACAGATACTCTTCATCTGTCTCCCTAAGTAAACAATCCCCCAGACAACCGGGACGACCTGTCTATGATATTTCGAAGGATGGGCTTACCAACAATTTTTCACGAGTGCCATTGGTCCCAAGGGGTGCTACTGTACCTTACTTCCGGCCAAGTTTTTTTTGGATCTGAGGCGCGCACCGGCCACTTTGTGAAACACTTTTGGATCCTGAATTATTTGCATCTCGGCATCTGAACAAATGGTCCTCGCTTTGCTGATGGTGCCTGATTGCATAGGCTACCCTCCGAAATCCCATAATTGTGAAGTCAACTCTTTTTTCCTCTATAAAAGTGCCATGAAATGGGGGTCACCAATATCTTGGACAACCCCATGACAGATGTAAATAGTTAGTTATAATTTGTTGGTCAATGTTGGTATTATACCTGTATCATCCTGTATCTATGAATATATATATTATTATTATCATTATTATTATTATTATATATATATATATAATGTCTCATATTTTCTCACGATGTCCCCATTTTGTTGTGGTGCAGCCGATTTTTGCTGGGAACATGTGGGACCCCGGCACTGCTTTCAAAAAGCCACCAGGTGTGAGTGGTGGATCGGACCCTTCTATGGCGTGGTGCCGTGCCTTGCGCAAGTTAGGACTCACTTCATGACCTGGAGGGTTTTGCAGGAAAAAAACCTAAAACGATAGAACACGGTATGAACTATGAACAGGTCTACTTGAAACCACTAGTTAAGAAGTGGATTTGACTTTTTTTTGGGGGGGCGTTGGTGCCGGGACCCAGATAAAACCCGGTTTATTGATATAATGGTTTATCAGTAAATATGCACACATACTGTATGTACATATATAATATGACAATAATATACATACGATATAACTATATCGTATAATATGATATGATATATCTATATAATATAATATAACATATATACAACATAATATAGGGGTGTATCTATACGTACCCCATCCAAGCATCTGATGTTTGCTGTTTTGACCATGCCACATGTTACCATCTCCCCTGGGTCCAAGTAACTTGGAGGATCTTAAAAAATGACCTGACCTGCACAACGTGGATCCTTTCTGGGCTGCCTTTCCCGATTTGGATCTATATAAATATGGCTATCCACCAGTAGCTATACTATTCTTAGTCATTAGTCCATAATAAGTGAGATGAACATCCACAAAGATCGCCATTTTGATGTGACCAGGCTAGGCACCAGGATAGGTACCACCCATCCCCATATTTCTCATATATTTTCCTTCAAGGAATAGCTACAGCATTGCGCACATGAAGATTCATCATCGATGGCACAACGATGTGGACGATGTGCACACCAATCTCGACTTAGACCGGACGAAGCTTTCCTCGTAGCTTGGACTCTTCAAAGGTTTCCGGGTCTCTCTGAACGCTTAGGAACGGTGTCCAACAAGAAACAGCACCATGCAATGGGATAACATATTGCAGCCGTAAACCAGATCATGATATTGATGGATTGAAAGTGCATTTGCAACACTTTGGGTTTTTGTACATTTCATACACTGTACATTTTCTTCTTGTTTTGAATGATGATCTTTTTATAATACGGATAATTAGGTTTGTAATCTTAATTATCATGATCATCGTTTTCTAGTATCCCATACTATCGCCAAAGAAAACCGGGCCGTAAATGGCCTTTTTTTTATGGCCATGTCTCAGTCGCGGCCGCATCGAGGTTTTTCATCTACGTCCCACGCTTCAGTTTATACTGGACTGGGCTGAGTCCGGTGGCGCTACTGGCGAAGCGAAAAGATTTTCGGCAGCTGGAGTGGGTACTGAGTATTAAAAAATCAACCAGTTCATTTGCAGGAGCACCATCCAAAATATACCCTTAATATATACAATATATACATATATATATATATGTATACATATATATATATATATATATATATACATATATATATATATACCATGTATGTATATATATATATACATACAATTATATACATGTATATATCATTCTATATCCAGCTTTTGTGGCATTTTGTGGCATTGTCCAAGAAATCTGCGATCGTATCTCCTGATTGTGGGGACACTCCTGTCATTGTGCAGCTTTCGTTACAGCCACGGCTGTTGGATGATGCCTCTATGGCAGACAAAGTCATGGCTTGATGACATCTGATGGGCATGTTTAGCCAGGTATGTTCATAGTGTTCATCAAAGAAGGCATCAGCTTTCCACGGTTGCGGTGAGGATTTTAAGTTGTTATGTTATGCTTCGTTACTGGTGCAACCTTTTTGAAGTAGTCAGCTGCTTTTTGTTGCTTCAGGAATGGAGACTTGTTCGGCAGTTGCTCTATGGCATGATGACATACTATGGAGTGACGCCCCTCGATACTTCAGTATTCTGCGGGGAAAAATTGGGATGGGCTGCAGGTGAACCCCAAATGGGCACGGATCTTGATTGTGCTGGCAACATTCTTGATAGCCCCAGATGTGTGCAACTACGTACTGGGCTCGAATCATTCCACCGGTGGATCTGGATTTGATTTTTCCAAACTCGCAACATCTTGGCTGATGGCAGGCTGATACTCTTTATGTGGAACCCGGTGTTTTGCATTGTCTACTGGATCTTCACTCAGTTGGAAGGCGGGTAAGCCGAACCACGCCCAAGACCGTGGTGATGTGCTGCGCGCTGTTCTCCAGGTATGATCCTCCTGTGTGCCATTTCTTACCTGTGGCATGCATTCGTCGAGGAATCCGCCGCGGCCTCAAAATCTGACGACCTGACAGCCTGAGTGGCGTTGGTTGACGGTGAAGGGGATGACAGGGTCTTCACAGGTGTTGCTTTCCTGCGGTTTGGTTAAACCAAGCATGTCAGTGGGACGCCCAGGACCCAGGCAATCAATACGTTAATTCGGTCACCATTCTGGATGGCCATGACAATACCTTTAACGAGGACCGGGGGACACCATGGTGGCCCTGAACAGTTTTGGATTTGTTGACCAAGCTGCAGTCGTTGATTGCTTCAGTGTATGGGCTGAGATGATCGCGAAACATGGACGATGCGTACGCTTCAAGACTGGTACGGGAACCACCAATTTGGCCAGGCTTTCAATGTCAGTTCTAAACCATTCAAACCATCCAAAATTGTGGGCAAATATGGGCAAATAATATTAGCTGTGTAACCATTTGCATACAGCTTGGCGTGATGTGGGAAGATATAAGGGTGAAGACAATCACTGCAGGACTATCATGTAGTCCATCATCACTCGCCGTCTACCCATTGGACGGATGCTCACAAACACTTTGAAGCCAACAAGCACAAGCATTTTGGCCGATGGAGTTGTGCGGCTTCGGGTCCAAGAACATATTTTCTTTAACCTCTGGGTTTCATTGATATCTTTCCCGTTTTTTTGAAATGAACTTCTGTGGTTCTCACTTGACATCTTTCCGAATCATTTTGCGATATTGAAGGAAGGCAGCACTTGGTGAATGGCTGAAGGTATTTTGAGGTTATCTTGTTGTACTTCCGCATGACAAAACGTCATACCATATCATATACATTAAAGTTACATTATATATAGTAAATATATAGACATATATATTTATATATTACCATATCATATACCTTGGTTACATTATATATAGACATTAAAGTTACACTGTTCTTAAACGTACTTAAAAGAACAAGCCTCTGCAGCATTTGGATGTTTCGGAGTTTTGTTGGCCTCCATGGCCTCCAAAGCCACAGTTTGTTGCAAGGTGTGGGTTAAAAAACCATCTAAGTTGCGATTTTTTCCTACGACTTCATGACAAGTTGGATATGGATCCCATCAATTTCTATGTACCCTCTGGTAATTTGTTACATAGCTATTGAGCATGACCATTTATAGTGGATTTTCCCATTGAAAACGGTGATTTTCCATAGTTATGTTAGTTTACCAGAGGGTATCAAGTGTTGCACGTTGCGAAAATCCCCAAATTTGTTGATACCGACCCACATGTCAAAAAAAATGACCCTCCGGCCTTCATCTTGTTCGTTCTCATGGGAAATCATCCAGACATAGAGCTGGGGGAAAATCGATGAAGAACTGTAAAGAACAGAAATTCAACGAATGAATGATATCACAAATCATGAAAAATCATCAAGCATCAACAAAAACCATCACCAAAATCCATCAAACATCATCAACTGGTTGGTGGTTTGGAACATGAATTTTTTTTTCCCTTATATTGGGAATAATAACCCCAACTGACTTTGTCACATTTTTCAGAGGGGTAGGTCAACCATCAAACATCATCAAACATCATCAAACATCATCAAGCATGATCGTCCCGTGAGGTATGCTGAAGTGAACGCAACGATCTTCCGGGACACTGAAGAAGGGATGCTGTTGCAAATGCTCTTCGCAGCTTGGCCGAAAACTGCAGATTTCGAGCCGACGTTCCATCGAAGATGGGGCAAAGCACGGTGCTACAATTCACCATGGGGCTACAACTGTAGCAACAAACTTGGGAAGATACCATCAATATGTGGGGATGGTGCAAAATCTCTGATTTGCATGTCGTGAATGGTGGAATGCCATGGGATGGTGATTTGCATGGCCTGCTTTGGCTGTGGTACCGAGGAAAATGACTGGGATGGTAAGGCAACACGTTTTGTGTCCTCCTCAGCACCGACATCAACCGACTCCAGAAGATCGGAATGATCGGACGGTGAACAACAAAATCAATGCTCTCAGAAGGTGTATGTCGTGTTATCTGGTAATATATGGGATAATCCTTCCCATTGACTAATAAATATTTTTCAAGATGGTTAAAACCACCAACCAGTTATTGTAGAAATTTTTTACGCCTGCCAGCGGACTTCCCCCGCAGAGTTTGAATACCTCCTGTTTGGATCCATTCACCTTGCGCCACAGGTGCAGTACTGTAGACTGGTGAAGGTGAGTGAATATTCCCTTTATTGGTTGGTTCATAATCCCCAAGAAGCCAGTTAGGTTGCTGACCCCTCCAAACAAAAAACATCAACAGAGCTACTTTGTTCATGGCTCAGGTGGATTTGAATGGCAAGCTGAGTCATGAGGAGAAGAAAGCTCTCCTCGTGAAAAGGCAAGGAACACCTAACGAACAGCCCTACGCTGTTGGAGTTGTTTGAAGCGCCCATGAATGGGATATAAGAATATTCATTATGAACCACACACACATATGTGTGTGTGTATAATATATATATATATCTATATTATATTAATGTTTTTGCATATGCACATAGTGTAGTAAATCCCAACCCATAAACCATCCCCACTGACTTGCCACTCCGGTGGTATGAATTCACCATCCTCAATTGGAGGCTTACGACGTAAAACTCTTGGGTTTACCACATCATTCGTGGCAACGGTAGTGCCGTTTCGCCAGGCTCAAACATGTCTGTGGACCAGATGGCCGAGATGGACTGGGTGTGTGTGATGGGGCACCAGGGGCACCAAATTGATATACCCTCTGGTTATGACTAACAGTTCGCCATGGTATAGATGGCCCATTTATAGATGGTTTACCGTTCTTAATAGCATGGGTGGATCTTTCCATGGCGAACTGTTAGTCATAACCAGATGGTATCTAAGATCATCAAATGTTGATGAGGAAAGTTGTGATCAACCATCACATTAAAAGGGTTTTCAGGTAAAAAAAAACCCTTCTATTCATACAGGAAAGCCGGACATGTTCCTGTAAGGCCTTGGTCGTAGACTTTCCTGTTCCTATGGGAGCTAAGCACTGACTACTCCTGGTCATCAGCTCCATGTTGTGCTGGAAAATCCTTCACTTATACAGTTCGATGATCGTTTGATTTAGATCATTTTACGCAATTTCGATATATTTAGATAAATTTCTCATTTCGAGTCTGATTTCTTCTCATTTTGCGCTAATGTTTTTTTTTTTACCGAAGCAACACGGGCCATTCGGGCGATACATATCCTGCCCATCCGACAGAAAGTCTGTCACCAACACCGCTGGGTGTTGGTTTCACAGTTTCACATGGTGCCCTGGCCCTTGAGAAGGTTTATATTATAATATAGTATCTATATATAAAATATATCTATAAATATGAAGTATCTATATATATATATTTATAGCCACATTATGTATACACATGAATATATATATATATATACGTATACATATGTACAATGATTGTAGAATATTGTACAATATATCTTTTTATGTACAATATATGCAATATATGGATAAAGTATAAATGGACGTGAGGTTGCAACTCCAGTGAAAGAAGTGGTATACAATGGCACTTCGCCGTGCGCTACAGCGATGCAGGAAAGCGCCAAGAATGGGGCTCTTCTGCTACGATTCGGGACTATAATGACTGAGCTCTTGCGGCTTCGTCCAAAAATGCTGTAACCCGATTCATTGGTTTTCTCTACAAACAAAACCATCAAATGCACATGATTTGGGGGTATCTCTCCCGCTTTTTTGGACATCGTGATTCGTCACTTTTGCGACAAGCGCGTCACTTGGGTGCTCACATTTTCCACTTGCACAGTGACAGTGGCATGCTCAGCGGCTTGTACTCTGTCAGACAAAGGCAAATTTGTGCGGTCAACGGACTGCTGCCCAGATGTCCAGATATCCAGATGTCCATCAAAAACGGCCTACCAATGGTCGGAAGTGGAGACTGCTTTTCTTCTTCCACATCGTGTGGTTTGGCCACAATTCTCAGCGCACGTGAGCCCAGCAACAAGTTCAATGAATGGAAAGTTCTGAGTTGAAAGCATGTCGGAAATGCATGGGAATGCCAGAGTACGTACAGTACTATCTTATACTAAAAGTAAATACTAAAAGTAAATACTAAAAGTAAATACTAAAAGTAAATACTAAAAGTAAATACTAAAAGCAAATACTAGTAGTAGTAGTAGGAGTAGGAGTAGGAGTAGGAGTAGGAGTAGGAGTAGGAGTAGGAGTAGGAGTAGGAGTAGGAGTAGTAGTAGTAGCAGTGGCAGTG
>Ga0126342_10015968_pt1 | contig 13116 bp, 15 predicted proteins | sample Cyp1metagenome_FD_92528 | JGI IMG/M metagenome (GOLD analysis project Ga0126342, IMG submission 92528) | Coral microbial communities from Lord Howe Island, Old Settlement Bay, Australia - Cyphastrea 1 metagenome | ecosystem: Host-associated > Invertebrates > Cnidaria > Coral ... | reverse complement strand
AGAAAAGAAACAACTTGGATCCAGACCTCTCCCAGGGAAAACCGAACATGTTTCACCTGTTGGTTGTTTCACCCCAACAAAATCGTCTATTAGGGGGCCGTCACCCCATCTTGGAAACAAACATCGGACAAACATCGAAACGCACCAGCCAGTTCATAGATATATATAATGATATATATATATATATATTACATTATAAATATAATCTATTATCTTATATATAAAAGAACATCATATCCTATAATTATATATATATATGATATCATGTATGATTTTTGTCCAACAATGGGGCTATTCCACTTTGGAAATCCCCAATGACAAGCCACAGCTTGGGGATGGTCAGTCACATTCCTCGCAAAGAAAAACACATAGGCAGTCGTAATATATGCCTGTTCATGGCAACAGATTCAAGTATCAAACTATCCAGCCAAGCTGACTATACTATATATATAATTATATAATATGATAATATGCACTATAATATATCTCATATTATATATACAGCACATAGCTAGCCTTGTCACGTCAGTGATTCAGTTTCACTCCTCGAAGAAGGCTTCAGCCAAACGGGCCACGCCTTCAGGTAGCAGTTCACCTTTTGCCGGGACAATGTCAGCAAAAGAGAAGGGGAAAACAACGGCGAAACATGACCTAAACCGTGGGGAAACATGAAAACATGAGGAAAGAAAAACAAGATAATTATGATAAATATGATTCTGATCTGATTATATGATGTTTTTTTGGAACTCATATGATCATAATATGATGATAATTAATAATTAATTATGATGATAATTGATCATTATTATGAAGAATCACGATTATGAAGGTTACAGTATAATTACCCTCTGCTAATTTAACATAGCTATTGAAAATGGCCATAGAAATAGTTGATTTACCCATTATATAAACATGGTGATTTTCCAGTTCGCTATGTAAACGTTTACCAGAGGGTTATAATGATGGCCATCCATTCAAACATGTCCTGCTCCAGCGATCCATCCCCAGATGCTTCAAACTGGCCCAGTCCTGTCGGCCCACAACTAAACTAACAGCCAGGCGACCGTAGAGTAAGCTGCTTCCATCTTCCAACACGCTCTGCACATCCGCAGCACCAACGGCCTGCCATATGATCCCCATCTCATTCTCCCATGGAATTTCTAATCTTGTAAGGAACTAATCTCATGTCCCATACGAATTACCATCTAATCACATGATCTCACATGATTTGATGTATGTGGTTAAACCCCCAATTTTGCTGATCAACATTCCAAATTTTGCTACCCTCTTGTAATTCAACATAGCTATGGCTCACATGACCCACTTATTGAATCTTATAAACATGATGATTTACCTATCAAACATGGCAATGTTCATAGATCTTCCACGATGGTCCTGCCATCCCAGCGCACCTCGTGTCCAGCCAGTTGGTGTCCCGTCTTTCCGAACTCCTCCCCATAGGCGGCCACCAGCAGCTCATGCCAGCCAGCGACGGAAGCGCCGGCCATGGTTCTCCGAAAATGGTTCTTCGTTGTGGGACCAACTAATTATAGTTGCAGTAATCCCCAAAAAGATCTATAGAAAAATGATCTATTTGGTCTATTTTAGAAAGCATCTGGGGATGACTGTGGGGGGTAAACTGTGATTTTTTCTGGGTGGGAGCTGGGCAGATCCTGCATAGGACCTACGTTCTCCGTCGTTGCCAGCTGCGCCATTGAAGGCTGCGGAACCAAGTGGAATCTGCAAGATGCCATGACAAATAAAGGAACTATTGGAAACATATTGGAAAATTGTAGAAAACATATAGGAAACAATATCAGATATAAGACGAGGTGTTTTCTGCTTTTTACAGTTTCTGCGTTCTACTTTTTGGGGTTGCTTGCCAGAAGGTAATTGTGTGCCTTTGCAGCCCGAAACCTATTGTCTTTATCCTATTTTGGAAGCAAAATCCTTCGGCACAGTTCTGGTTGCGACCGTCAATGGCTGGTAACCGCAGTTGGTAACTCCACGCCTTACCAAGACTGTGATGTATCTTGACCCAAGATCTATGATTCTTGAAATTTATGTGGCCTTTGTTGAGCCATGTTCATTCTACACTGTAGATCTTCTAGAAACATTGTATACTGTATACTAATTTGGTCCATATAGATGTGGGGTTTTCTTAAGTCATGGGGGATCCCCAGTCGTCACCGGTTTCAATACGAACACGTCCAGGACTTGGATCATTTGGGCTACCTCCATTAACGATGATCCAACTGAAGTAGTGGCAAATGGATGCAATTGGTTTTCTAACAAATGTATAAATGAGCCTAAACATACTTGTGATATCATTGATACATACTTTGTATAATGTGTGTAAATATATATATATGTATATATATATATCATATATACATAGATCTTTATATATACTTATGTAAAGATCATGGATTATATCGTCATAACTCCTTTTGATATCTTTTCGCTTTGACCGCACCAACTACAATATGTTGATGTTGTACTAATATCAAGTGATTGTGATCATTAATCAGTAATGTGGATTGTATCACCAGCAGCTGTTGGCCGATTGGCCGCATCTGCCCCCATTGATCAACAATTGTGTTTGACTCAAGATGCGCTATAAATCCCTATCTAAACTATAGAATGAGAATGCTCATTGTGAAAATGATGACCAACCATGGGATGTAGTGAAGTCGTCCTAACTGTGAGACAAAACCAATTCTTGCTGTTAGATCACCATGAATCCCCAGTCGCTCGTTCTTCCACCACACCTGGGTAATGTCAAATCACAAAACCGCGACTTGTGACCGCTGGTTAATCCCATCCTTCCAATATTTAAACAGCCCCATTCTATGGTCCCGATGTGGTTTCATCCCCTACATCCACCATGGTTTCTTCTGGTTACGTTACTAAGGTGTCTCTATCCTTGGTGAAAACCGTTGCAACTGAGCGCTCTTCACTCGTTGCACCTGGCTGGTACCAATCTTTGGGCACAACGCCGACGTTGTGGAGGACCAAGTCATCAAACATCGTTGTTGGTCCACTGGGTGAATGGATGAACCCCCAAATGTTTTTTTTTTCACAGGGAAAAACTTATGGTGTTCATTTTTGGTGGATATATGATATATATATATATGTATATAATAGATTATAATAGTATGTATGTATATATGTATAGACATATCCTTCATGATTGTCATGAATATGTCCAATGAGATTAGTCTTGGGTGGAGATCTATCTCCCAATTTGTGCACTTAACAACACATTTCTCTGTCTGGAGCATCCCCATATCATATCATACCACCCAACTTTCTGCAAAAACAGTCATAAACTATCATAAACTCCACGTTTTTCGCCATTTTTCTTGGGCACATCCGAAAAAAAAAAGAAAAAAACACATCGCCGCCGCCGTTAGGTACCAATGATGTCCTTTTGGTAAAAATAGAGGGGCCGGTTTGGTATACCATCCCATCGTCATTTGCCTGTTGTTAAAGGGGTTTCTTCAAACCCCTCTATTAATCAACCAACCAATGGGAAAAGGACATCTATGGCTATCGTTAGCCAAGTTGGTTTATAAGTCCAATAACTATGCTTTCTAGGTGATATATCATATATATCTATAGTTTTCATGGGATTATAACCCATTTATAGCCCATTTAGGTACTGCTGTAGAAGATGCTGGACGCCGGCCGCGAGGAGAGCCGGAAGGTCCCCGTCGCGGTCGCAGCGGTCGCAGTGGTAGCGGGTTGGGTCAAAAGATCCGGTGCCGCACCTGACTGAGGTGGTGTCCCAGCAATGGATGGTTGATTAGGATTGGTTGATACTGTTGGCTATGAATGTTATATAATAATATAAAAAATTATACTATTGATTAGGATTGATACTATTAGGATACTATTGATTGATATTGTAATATGTCAAACAATAGTTCAGAATGTTAAGATTGGTTGATATGATATGAATACGCTTGGCGACTATTGGCCAATATTAGTTGAGTGCTTCGTTTTTTCAACGATGTCCGCCACCTGAATGACCAACATCTGGATCCCCGGGTCTGGAAAAATCTGCCAACCGACTTAGTGACATTGGATACCTTGGATGGGTCTGGAACCAACCAATTGATCCCATAAGAACCAACGTTGGTTGTTAAGGAGATGGGGATGGGTCAAAACCCTGGTACCATTCGTGAACCCCAAGTCATAGCTGGGTTAAAATGGATGTGAATAACCCACAACAAAAATGTATCTATAGGTATTGACCCATACCCAGATGGCAATTCACATTGCTCCACCAGGGTACTAGCGTTAACTATTAGCATATCTACAGTACTGATAAATACTGTGCTACATAAAGCATTTTGGCCCTGCACGTGTGTATACAACGTACGTACATGCAACATGAGGGGTATCTACAAATTCGGCTGTTTCTCTTCAAAAAAACTGGGGATACCCTCCGGTAATTTAACAGTTTGCTATTGAAAATGGCCATTTATAGTGGATTTTCTCATTAAAAATTGTGATTTTCCATAGTAACGTTAGTTTACCAGAGGGGTATCCCAACAAAAACATTGTTACAAGTTGGTATATTGCTCTAATTATATAATGACTATTCCGCGTCGAACATGTTGATACAGTAATTCTCATTGAAGCATGGGAATCCCATTGAACCTGATTATTTTTTGGGGGAATTGCCTACGTACCGAGTAACATGTCCGGTTGGGGTGGTCCCCCTGTACTTGGAAGGGTTGTCAGCAATCTGAAACGACCAAAATGACCAAAAAAGACACTGGTCAAAGAAATGCACGTCCTTTTGCTACATCATACGCTATCTATGTATCTCTCCATCTAATCCAAGCAAAGCAAAGCCAAGCCAAGCAAAACTAATAAGTAAGCTAATCAAACCTATACCTACATCATCCTTAATGAACAATGGCAGCCCTCTCTGCATACATGTTATCATACATCCATGGCAAGGTTCATAAGCAAATAAAGAAACCTCAGAAGTTACCCGCCTGACAAGACAGGCTCCGCCACGGGTGCAGCCTGCGGCCAGGCAAACTATTCGTTCAACTGAGGAGGGCCCCTTTTTTGTTGGCACTTTCCCTGAGGAAAATATGAAACATATTATACCTGGTTGGTGGTTTCAATCCCTCTGAAAAATATTAGTCAGTTGGGATCATTATTCCCAGTGAAAGTAATAAAAATTATGTTCCAAACCACCAATCAGATATTATAATATAAGAAAATGTGTAGTTTGAACTGCAGTGGATTTCAGTGCATTCCACAACCAAAAATCCCAAACCGTTTAGTAATAGTAGATTATGCGTCCGTCAGCCGATTGAGAATGAGTTAGCTCTGCCAAATCGAAATTGATGGGTTACCCTCTGGTAATTTAACATAGCAATGGAAAATCACAATTTTTAATGGGAAAATCCACTATAAATGGTGATTTTCCATAGTTATGTTAGTTTACCAGAGGGTACGACTACCCATCAACTACAAAAAAGGAGTTGATTGGGATCTCTTCAGCCCAATAATTTTTAATTGTGTGATGGTTGTAACCATGTATCCCTATTTTATGATTGGGATCTCCTCCATCCTCAACCATCACTAGACACACATATTGTGATGCTTCTGATGCTGGCGAAACAAAAGAAATCTGCTCCATAAAAAAAAAAAAAACGGTTGATTTAGAACCAGTTTTCTGATGTTTTCTGCCCTCCAGTTCATGAAGGATCTATAGCCCACCGTCAGTTGGTTGGTTTTTTGGCTGTGGTTTCCTTCTGGAAATATTGAAAAAATATGAATCCATCCATACCTGGTTGGTGGTTGATACAAAACCCCTCTGAAAAATCATGGAGTGAGTGAGTTCGTCAGTGATGATTTTCCATTCCCAACTGTTTCTGGAAAGTCATAAAACATGTTCCAGTCACCACCAACCAGATATATATTTAACTATATTTCATGTTATATAACTATACTATAGTTGGTTAGATATCCCATTATATATATCCCCATGTTATATACTGGCCATCACGTTCAATCCTGATTCTTGCTGGCCATCCATGGATGGACATGGTGAAATCACTGGGCCCCGGGGGCCCCTATCTAATTGCACTTCGTAAACGCTTAAAAAATCCGAGAAATTGTCCAAACACCAGCCATTTACCGATCTAATTCATTTTTTTTACATCTAGACTGATTTGCAAACTTGATCATCGAGGTCATAATATATCACCAAGACTCCAACATCATTCCACATACTATGTCCGGTGACTTTTCAATATGTTTGGCAACCCAGGCAAGCCAAACATACCCCGTCCCTCTCCTCCAACAAACACCGCCAAGCAAAGCTTGATTAAATGTATTGAATGCGTTCATGAAGTGTGCCCAATATGGATAGTATACACAAGTGTACATACATTATGTATATACAGTATATATATATTGATGTGTATATATATATATATATATATATATGTAATTATGTATATATATATACATGCAACATATGTATATATATATATATATATGCAGCATGTATATATATATATGCCATATATATATACATATATATATATATATATATACATGCCATATATATATATATCAGATATGTTTCATTTCCATTTCTATCTCGTATATTGAACCTTTTAAACACCCGATTCTGAAGGGTTACTAGCACAAAATTGAACATTTCAAAAACGGGAACATGTCGCAACTATAACCAACAACATCCAACAACTATAGTCTCCAAACAAATGACTCCCCAACGCAACAATATTAGAAAACTTAATTCCATGAACAGGTTTGCATATTGTGTCCATTTCTATAATGCTGTATGTTGAGAAACATTACTAGGTTTGTACCTACATCTCTATATGGCTATGGATCAATACCTATAGATACCATTTTTAGGGGAATGCACATCCATTTACCAGCTATTTTGATGTTCACCAGGGGTACAAGGTTTTGACACACTGCCATATTGAACCCAGTAAAAAATCCCTATGTTTACACGAATTACGGTGATGTTTACACGCGACAGTGACCATCCCTTGTCCGAGTCACCTGCTTGGCAGCCTGGATCCTGTGCAGCCAGGGTTACCCCAAGTCATAGCTGGGATTTATGGATGTTCATCCCCTAAAACTGATGGGGAAATCACCATTTTTGATGGGGAAATCACCATTTTTAATGGGGAAATCACCATTTTTAATTGGGAAATCACAATTTTTAATGGGAAAATCACCATTTTTAATGGGATAGTGAATTCCCATCCATAGGTGTTGACGGTTTTGACCCGTGGGCATTGAAGTTTTACTTGATCGTTGACCGTTGACTTAAAGAATGTTTTCTGATTAACGTTTGATGGGTGTTCAATCAACGTTTAATGTTTTTTGTTGATGGATTGACATAGACATGAGCTTGATACAAGTCAGCATGCGTTTAACGGACTAATTGACAGAATTGTATCTTTAAAGTTTAAAGGGTTCTGTATTGATTGAGGGAAATGAATCGACTAACAGGAAAGGAGATTAGATCAAACTGTCTTTTTTACATGGATGTTTATTCCCCACGTGCCAGGTGAGGATATTTAGATTTTAACAGAAACAGAGCAGAGGATTGGGAGGGAGAGAGAGAGAGAGAAATAATCAATGTCAGATAGAATGCCAGATAAACTACCATAATGTAAGAATTATGTCGGAAGAAATGCCATGTCTGGCAGAATATCTGCCACAGCGGGGATCACTCGAAGAAAGTAGTTGAGACGAAGAGAAGTGGATTGACTACAGCAACTAACATAGTTTTGAATGCTTTTTAATGACATAAACCACGGTTTTGAAGTTTGAACTCATCAAAACATGTTTATTCATATATTTTTTTTACTGACTAATTAACAGAAACGGATTTGTTAATCACACAGATTCCAATTTGTATCTAATTGACTAACATCCCCCAGGTCCTGAGACACACCCACAAAAACCTATGGTGTGTGGACTCCACCAAGGTGGACTGGTGAGTTGCAACGGTGCAACGCTTTGGACGTCCCTTGGAGCGTCATCTATGGTGTTTGTTGGCATAGGATCTTCTGGCCCCAACCCAACAAGAAGCACTTTGGTCACTTTGCTGTATGACAAAAAAAACATCCATCAAACTACCATTTTGACAATCAGATTGGCCATTGTTTAGTCATGATTTATGCGTTGTATCACCATTGTAGCTTCATATTTTTCCTAAGCGGCAATGTGCGTTTCATTATTCTTTAAGTTTGCACAAGTCTGAGGCCAAAAAAACCCTCCGGCAATGGAATTTAAACCATCCTTCCCCCATTTTCTAAGATGATCCCGCAGGTCCAGAGCTCCATTCCGTGTCCTATCGTTGAACATATATATTGTTCCCCAAGACATGCTGCAATTAAATTGGTATATCCCAAATTCTCAAGAACAAACTCGTATCCGATTGTTCTTTACAATTATATCCCCATTGATTCCCTGATATTTTCCTATCTCCACTATATATACGTATATATATATATCCCCTACTATATCATAATGTACCCACTTCATATGTCCCTCATGTTCACACTTTATCTGCAGTTTAAATGTGTCAAAAACTTGGTACCCCTAAGTTCAGACCAAGATAGCTGGGATTTTTTCTGGATGTTCATCTGACCCCTCCATTCCAATAGTATCCCATGAACAATTCCACTATTGGTCATCCATCCCATAGTTCATGGGAATCCGTGCACATCATCCCACCCCCCTAATGCTACACAGATGCTACACAGACCCCAGAAACCATGGTAAAAAGTAGGGGATCAACAACACATCTGACAATACAATTGGGTGTAGATCTTTGAACTGGGGATCATCATTAATCACTTTGTATCAAACCATTCAAACTATGGGTAACTGGATGTATTATGGGTACAGTCACCAAACATTTCTGGTTGGTGGCTGACCTACCCCTCTGAAAAATGATGGACTTCGTCAGTTGGGATGATTTTCCATTCCCAACTGAATGGAAAGTCATAATCCATTCCATGGTTCCAGTCACCACCAACCACATGTCCAAAGGGAAACTGCGTGGATGACTTAATCACCCCCTTTGACCAACCCCGTGCGTTCACCCGCCTGACTTCACGCTGGGCTTGGTAGTCCTTCTCCGCCTTCCGCTGCAACTTTTGCAACCTCGCTGGCAGAAACACTTCGCCGCAACCAGTGCGGCTGGACCGAAACAAAGATCAGCTGCCACTGGTCACTTTCAATGGCCATGTTGTATCCTGAAAAAGTGGGATTTACTACTCATTTCGTATGATTGAACTATGAACAAACATATGAAATGTATATCTGGAATTCATATGGAAACATAGTTCATATGAAAATGGAAATAACATGTCACCACTGATGCATCCGGGTTGGTCCTGAGATGGGGGGATATACACCACTGCGGGGTGCCCTGGAAAATAGATCTTTTCAACATGTAGATACCAGCATGATGACCAGAAACAAAACCGTCGTTGCCATGATTAATAACCAAAAAAAAAAAAAAACGCGAAGGACAGAACGCAGGAACAGAGGAAGAAAAAGAACAATGAACAGGAACAAGAAGAAACAACATGCAAACACAGAAGCAGAAGACGAAGAAAATCAAAACAGAAGAAGGAAGACAAAAAGAAGAAACAAGAGGAACAAATGGAGTACAATTGAACATCCTTTAATTGGCAAACATCGTTTGATAACTGGAAAATCAGGCCTACTGTGCTTAAGACAATGATTTTGTTGTATACTCTGTCTGGAAACCATTGGTTGGAAACTGAAAGAATGGTTTGTTTGCAAGAATAACATATTGCTAGCAATCCACGTGTTATTATTTTAAAGCATGTTATACCACACAAAACAAAGCAGGATAACATGTTATTATACCAACCATGTGTATATATATATATAGAACAAATCCAAAAAACAAAACAAAGCATGCATTGCTTACAACTTAATTGCTTCATAATTTCATCATATATCATACATACATACATATAATACCATATAATTACATATCACTATAGCGCCAGTCATTATATCATCATTAATCTTTATATACTCATTAACCATTACATCATCTTTGCTATTCTTTGCTGTTGAAACCCATAAAACATGGCCTAACCTCCCTCTCCGTTTCCGCCGTTTCCGGTTAAACGCCGTTTCGCGACTCCAGGTAGGTCGGCATCTGCTCCGCCAGCATCGGCATGATGTCCTCCCGCCCGCTGCTGGTGGATAGGAAAATGAGAAATGATTGTCAAATCACCAGATAAAACAGGATGGCTGGATATAGTAGGATATAATTGGATGTAGTTGGAGATTTTTTGAATGTGTTATATTGATATTTCATGGGGACATACTGGAATAAAACACACTTAATGTTATAGTTGTGTTTGTCTGAAGTACGTTAACCTCTCTATTAATTCCCAATTAGTAATTGGGAATTAATAGACAGGTTAAATTAGGGCTTTATTTGTTTCCCGTATTTGTCCAACATATCCCAAAGTGTGATTATCAACTTATGTTTTTGTCTGGCATATATCCCGCTTTCATCATTTCAACAGGAAACATACCGAACTTTGAGGTACCCGACCTGTTCAGTTTGCAACTGCTTGAAATCTGATAGGAGTGGAGCCGACCAGCATTGGAAACCACCATGTTGGAAACCACCATGTTGGAAATAACACAAATATTGGATGTGCAGTAAATAACATTATGCGATGATATCAATCCCAACATAATCATATGTAACCACCAACCATGTTTGATATTGATTATGAGATGATATCAATCCCATCGATTGTCCGTTAGACTGCACAATGGAATCAGCATCACAGATCAGTAGTTTAAACAGAAAAAACAACCTATTGTAGTGGTAAACATCAATGTTTTCTGGTTTGAATAGCTATGTTAAATTACCAGAGGGTAATCATTACTAAGCATCAATCTGGGTAAATTATCATATTTCCATTTTACCTGAATCTTAAGGCCATATTTTACCCAGATCAGGCCGTACTTCAACGGCCACAATCCCATGGTTTTTCTCCACATTCTCCAGGTCAATTCTCCCCGTCAAAACACACCATCTCCTCATGCAGGATTGCCTCCGCCACCTGGACGGTGTTAAAATTGCCGATGCAAATGTGCGTTTTTTTGTTTGAAATCATGTTTATTTATTTGTTATATATATATAGTAATATATATACTTGATATCCAATACTATAGTAGTGTGTTATATGCATTATATGTGAACATTTTGCATACTATATAATTAATGTGATACCATAGTTTGAAACCATAGTTGATAATCCAATCCCCCGTTCATATGAAACACCTCCATTCTATGGTCCCAAATATGTGTATCTATCTCCTAAACCATGGTGTCTGAGGGGTTTGGGATATTAGGGGAAAGGGATTATGTAGGTTTTTCCTAGTATATCTCAATATGTCCCCATCTATGGCAAAACGTGGTATATTATGGTAAATCAGGTATGGTTTGTGGATGTTCATCCTAAAGTGATATAACATGGATTGATCATGATTGATATGAATTAATCCTATAACCAACTGGGTACAGCACACTCCAATGATTGATGTTCCTTTTGGCTATAAGAAATTGCCAGCTTGGGAGATATACCCAATCTTCAAACAAATTTGCGGATTTGAGGAGGTACAAGTCGGAGGATTTTGCCAGAAAATACTTTGAGAAATCGCGGTGAAATCACCGAACCAGCGAAAAAAATGATCTGTTTTCGCCAGCAAAACATTGGGAGTTCACTGAACAAAGGTGTTGGAACCTACAGAAATATCGCAGTGTCGCAGTGTCATGGGGAGCTTGGCCATCGATGCCCCTCACCTTCTTGAAGGACTCTTGGACAATGTCCTGCTGTTGCCTGGGGCACACCAAGCATGTTAGCCATTTATTCAGGTGATTCAATTGGATAATCATGGCTAACACATGTTTATAATGGCTAACACTGGTTAATTGTGATTATTGGAACTAACCCCTGATCATCCAACATGCTTGGCTGGAAAATCGTGGATTTTAATGGAGGTTTATTGCTGGGGAATTCATCTATAAATGATGAATTTCCATTGCAATGTTGAAAAAAAATGTTTAAACAATTACAAAAACACTTGGATAGTTGGAGCTGGTAGGCTGACCCAGTTGCCAAACATTTACCAAAAACACATGTCCGGAAGAAAATGTTTGGGAAGAAAATGGAATGCCGCCAGCAACTGCTTATCAACTGATTGTTCGAACATGTTCCACACATCCGACACAACTTACACAGATGCAACAAGAAGGTCACTGAACATGGATATTCCAAAATCTCTACTTGTTGCTTTGACAAAATGATGGAACCCTGCAAGGGCCCTAACACAGTCAAAGGCACCTGGGGAAGGGAAAATTGGCCTCACCCAACGGATGAACCCAGCCAAGGCAAGAGGTTCATCCCCATCAAGGGAGGCTCAGGCCCCCACCAAGGGAACCCAATTAAGGAAGCTCAAACCCAGTCAAGGGAACCCAGTAAGCGAAGCTCAAACCCAGTCAAGGGAACCCAGTTAAGGGAAGCTCAAGCCCAGTCAAGGGAACCCAATAAGGTAAATTCAAAGCCAGTCAAGGGAACCCAGTTAAGGGAAGCTCAAACCCAGTCAAGGGAACCCAGTGAAGGGAAGCTCAAGCCCAGTCAAGGGGGCCCAGTTAAGGGAAGCTCAAACCCAGTCAAGGGAAGCAAGGTCAGGGAAGTTCAAACCCAGTCAAGGGAACCCAGTTGAGGGAACCTCAAGCCCAGTCAAGGGCACCCGGTTAAGGGAAGCTCAAGCCCAGTCAAGGGAACCCAGTAAGGGAAATTCAAACCCAGTCAAGTAAACCCAGTTAAGGGCAGCTCAAACCCAGTCAAGGGAACCCAGTGAAGGGAAGCTCAAGCCCAGTCAAGGGGGCCCAGTTAAGGGAAGCTCAAACCCAGTCAAGGGAAGCAAGGTCAGAGAAGCTCAGGCCCAGTCAAGGGAACCCAGTTAAGCGAAGCTCAAGCCCAGTCAAGGGAACCCAGTTGAGGGAAGCCCAAGCGCAGT
>Ga0126342_10015967_pt1 | contig 13116 bp, 13 predicted proteins | sample Cyp1metagenome_FD_92528 | JGI IMG/M metagenome (GOLD analysis project Ga0126342, IMG submission 92528) | Coral microbial communities from Lord Howe Island, Old Settlement Bay, Australia - Cyphastrea 1 metagenome | ecosystem: Host-associated > Invertebrates > Cnidaria > Coral ... | reverse complement strand
TTTCATCCGAGGCGAGCTGGCACAGGTAATGACGGGCAGCTGTTACACACGGCTGCGGATGTGGTCAACTCAAATTGCTGATACTGGCATGCTCATGATCAGATCTAGTGAAATAACTTGACACATGGTTCATCATTTTCTCTATTGAAATGGTCCTGATTTTAGCGCTCCCCATGACGATCGCGCCGGATGCCGAGCTGCTCCATCTCCCAACTTCTATACCCCTTGGACGGTGTTCGAGACGAGCTCGCATCGATCGATTTTGGCCTGGACAAACGGACGACTGCCAGAGCGCCTGGCTCTTGGTGCGGTAAATCCAATGCCATAAACCTACCTTTTGCGGATGGGTAAAACCCCAGCCACCAAAATTCATGTGATTTCGGGGATGGTTTATGGCATTGAATTGGGTTTACCACATTAATGTGGATATAGCTATGGCAAACATTCCGGGTTAAACTTAATTGGTGGCAAATTGGTGGTATAGTTTCTCTGTGCTGCAAAGTGCAAGAATCAAGTTGTATTTTCAGCTGGGTGTGACATGTTTTATCAATCCAAATGCCTCAAAATTAGTGTAAGCAATATCACCCGACCCAATCAAGGTCAACCCAGCAATGCAACCTAACTGGCAGTTTAACCTACATAGTCCGGCACATAAATCAGTTCGATGTTGCTTTTCTCAGGCCGCAAGGTCATGATTCGCCAAGTGATATGATATGCCATGATATGCCGATATGCTATGATATATGCTTTTGACATTTTGCCAAATGGATGTAACTGAAAATTAACTAATCTGAATCTAAACAGAATAGGATATTTCAAACCAGCAATATGAGGCCTGGGTGTGGGCATTTAGTTTCATAGTAGAAAAATACTGATTTTTCCGATCGATTCAGGAGGGGGAGAAGCTAGGAAAGTTCACGTACCGCCCCGGTAGCGCCTGGGCATCGTTAGTTCCTCATCTAATGGCACTCGAGGCTGTAGAGTGGGCCGCACGGCGAAGGTGCCACGAAAGAGGTCTGGCGCAGCCTGCAGGATTTTTTCGGAAAAACAAAAGGCCTTGAATTTCACCATCTCTCTTTCAGTGGGATTTCATGGGATTTCACCATAAGAAATTCTGATTTTAACATGATAAAAAACCATCATTCACAGTATGAAAAATCACCCTTAAATTTCTCTGGTCCATTGATTTCACCTCAGCCATTTGTTCAGGTCTTTAGGGCTGATGATGGCTGATCTTCTGGGATTGGTTGAAGACCTGGGTATTGATTCACCGTTGGCAGCTTTGCAGGAGGAGTACCAAAATGTTCTGGGAAGAAGCCGGCAGTGCCCACAAAAACGGTGACCCATTTGACATGTATTCTCATTATTAGTATTATTGTTTTATTGTAAATATATATATATATACAATATATATATATATACAATATATATATATATACAATATATATATATACATATTATATAGATATTTAAAAAAAGTCAGACCCGCAACTAAAGGATTACAGAGCAAGGACCCCGCCCCCAGCGTTTCTGATTTCATGCTCTGGACGGTTCCATGTCTGATCTCTGGGGCCCATGGTCCCACCAGAATGTCCCCAGATTTCGAGGGGTTTGTGCCCAGAAACTATGATTATACGTGGTTATATGTGTGTATGAATCCGATGTATGTACAACTTAGATAGTACTATCTGTATAGTTCGGTCATGTATATCTATAGTCACCCAATTAGAAATTAGTAATAGACACAACTTCAAGAAAAACACATGCCAGAATCAAATGTCCCACTTGTCGGCAGCAAACAAAGGTCGGTAGAGATATGAGATATCATTCATGATTAGATTTGTTCTAGTTGATGGTTTCGCAAACCCTCTTTTCTTTTGAACTACAATGCGGGGCCCCGAGTTCTAAGTTTGTTTATCCAATATAACCACCATTAACTATATAGTTATATCTATCATAAACCATAGTGAAGCCACGTATAAGGATACAAATACATAGCCACCATATGCCACCATCAGTCCCACCATCAATCCGACAGTCCGAGGGGAGTTACCCACACACTCTGGCCTCGACACTACCATGCCCGGGGACGAGGGACACCTCCTGGCGGATTTTCGTTTTTTTTTTCCTGCCTTCTAAGAATGGGAACTTGGATTTCCACCCTAGAAATGCAAGTTGTCTGTTTTCAGTAACCAACTTCTGGGTTTGAAAATGCTTTGAAAATGCTTTGAACCAACAATTTGGATCTGTTATGATCTGTTGCCATGAAAAAAATGTTTCCTCCCCTGGGATACCTTCGATGCTTCGGGGCTCTGCCTTCGTGGTTAAATCACCGGGGTTTGTATGGGAGACATCAAATCACCGCTTTCCGAATTATGCTTATCAAAATAATTTGGAGAGATATAAATATAAATATATATATATGCATATAATAATATCAAAATAGTAATAATAATAAGGAAAAAGGATACAATTATTACTAGTAATAACAGTAACAATCTTAATTACTATCTATCTATGTATCTATCTATCGATCTATCTATCTACTTAGATGGGCCATGGAGTTACGTAAGTTCCCAAGATAAAATATATTACCCAGCAATGTTTGGGGATTACCAAGATTTAACAGCATTTACCTGATATATCATTATCCATATATATAATTATATATATATATAATATATATGTATACAGCATTACCCATGTCGGCCCTAAATGGGTTTGACTGAACATAGACATAACATAGAGTACAAACGGATTATCTTCATTTTCTCATTATTCAATGGCCATGAAAAGCAGGTGATTACTACATTTTCAGACACGGGCAAAAGACATATTCTTGACTAGTGAGATGCCATCATATCCAACTTTAAGTCCCCAAACAAAATTCCGATTCTATACCTAAATAATTCCGTGGTTGATGGTTGTACAACCCATCCCAAGAACATGCTCTTCATCTCAACCAATCATCCCATTGATACGGTTGAACGTTTGAAGAACATTGGAAACCACCAGCCAGATTACATGGCAAAAAAACGCATGTTAGAAATTATTGCCATTTCATTTATCGCTATGATATGTTACAATCCCTATGGATCCAGCCGTACCTTTTGAGGACGTATTTGTTGGGTGATTTTGGGTGTTAACTACCTTCTCAGGTAGCATTTGGATCCATAGGGATTACACACACATATATGTATGATTATATGTATATATATATACAATGTCTACATGCATTGCATAGATATGATTATATATGTATAAGCTATTGTCTCTAATTATCACTACTATGCTAACTATGGTAAATGGTAAATTAATGTAAATGACCTGTTTGATAAAAAATGCGTTCTTACCACCGACAATTACCATCACTGCCATCACTTTGATCCTGGGCGAAGTGTTGCGGAGAGGGCAGCACAAGACTTGGGCTTCCCAGGGAGGAACTGGCCACAGCGCTTGGCACGGCACGGAGCTTCAGCAGCTCATCGCAGAGCTCCTGGTGATGGCGTTCCGAAACAAATGGAGGTTTTAAGGGGAACAAAACATGAAAAAAAAATGAAAAACGACTATAAATGTGGTTGAAAAGGGGTATAAAAGATATTCTTGCGATGTTGCTGTGTTTCAAAAAGATTGTTTTGTTTTTTAGTGTTTCATCACCTGCCCGGCTCTGGCAAGCTTTGTTTTGCATCATCCAGAAATTGTGGCGTAGGGATGCGTAGGGCGTAGGGGTGAACAATATTTGGCCTTGATTTCCATTGTTGTGGATGTAACAAAGCCCCCCTTCAGGATCAACAATGCCCTGTTCACTGTTCTGGTTGCAATAAGCTTTACCTTCTATCGTTGACAACTCGTTTCTGTTTCTTATCTTCTGGTAAACTAACATGGCTATGGACAATGGCTCATTTATACATGATTTGCCTTCTAATTAAACCTGATGACCCTGCATACCTGCGTAAACCTACGACAGAGTGTGTGTGATCATTTTTGTTGTTCGAATCTTCATCTACACTGCTTGTCCTGCATGGAATGAAAGGCTCCCTGCACTCCGTCGCACCACTTGCCATGGTGCTGTTCCAGCCTGGCAGGGAAAACTCTACCCTTGGATCCTCATGCTTCACCAAACTTGGCTTGCTCTCAGGCACACAAAGGTGGCAATGGAAAATCACCCATTTATAGATGATTTCCCCATGAATAACTATGTATTCATTATGGCAACATTTCGCATAAAAGCATAACACGTCATTTATAGATGATTTTCCCATGAATAACTATGTATTCATTTTTGCAACATTTCGCATAAAAGCATAACAAGTCATTTATAGATGATTTTCCCATGAATAACTATGTATTCATTTTTGCAACATTTCGAAAAAACACATAACAAGCATCATAACCTCCATTTATAGATGATTTTCCCATGACAACGCCATTTGTAGTGAATTATCCGCTCACACCGGAGGGTACAAATCGTTATTGGTGCATTTCAAACCCTATTCAACTGGTTGCGGGGCCCATCAATGTCAGGAAGGGATCGGGAACCTTGGTTCACTAAGTCTACCTGGGCTTATCCGATTTCGGAATTGCTCATCATCACGGCTGTCCAATGTTCAATCAGCTTGGCCAACCTATTAAATCTGGATAGCCTGCAAGAGCCGCAAGAGTGTATGTTTTAGCTACTATTTACCTATGGCACAATGGCAGGAAACCATCCTTCACCGGTGGATCAAGATATGTTCTTGAGTCCTACTGATGAACCTGAGTGAATTTCCGTGTTTCCGAATGTGAAGTCCCAGTGGTTTACAAAGCCACACAATCCTTCGTGTCTCGCAGCCTGAGAAGCTGATCCTGGGCCATTTTGGCCCGCGCGCGTAGGAGTTCGATCTCCATGAGGACCGTCCAAATAACAACTGGGTCCGTGTTATGTGCTTGAGCCACTGACGGTGGAATGGGCCCAACCTGGCCTGGAATAGCTACTCCATGAACTCTGACATTTTCAGACCACGCATCAACTGCTAGAAGCCAACTAATTGTGGGAAGTTATTTTTGATGCCAGAACGCAACATCTACATCTGGTGCCTACCGCCATCTGTTCGCGAAATCTATGGATCAATGGATTGGTTGAAAGAAAAAAACTAGAGGAAATGACAACACATATTGGCTTTTCCTGCAGGGGAAGGAAAAAACGTAAATGCCTTTATGCAGTTGAACGATCATCATGTCATTCTCAACATCCATGACCATCCAATCCAACCCCGGGCGAAGCAGGGCTCTGGGGTCCGGAACATCATAAAGAATCTTGAAGCAATCTCCGGATTGCAAGATCACGGCCCAATAGCGCAGGCCTCACACCAGGTCACCAGCTCCTCAAAACAGATTACAATGGCTGCGGATCAGCAGGATAGGTGCAGAATCAATGCTTAAAACTATAAGAAACCAGGAAACCACTACCCGGAATCAAACATGGCACTGGAAAATCACCTAATTTACAGAAATGATGATGTCATGAATAAATGCCAATTTAGTTCGGAGATTTCCCAGCCCGCATGTTTGATAACAACCGACATGGGCCGACCTAAGAATATAATACAAAGTGGGGCCAACTATAGCTATACAATGATGTCATAAGCTGTTTCATGACCCCATCATACACCACCCAATTACTTCCATATATGACATGTATCTGGTAACCCCCAAAGAGATAGGAACGTGAGAAACCTGGAAATATGATCCATCCCGGAAACACGTGTCGATCCGATCTTTTTGGGGATTGCTACAGGATGGGCCCCCCCAGTTATAAGTTGATTTATAAACCATTATAAAAACCAATTAAAACATATATCATATATCATGACCCCCATGAAAACTAATTCGTTATATCAACCATAAACATCCATAAGCCATGAATTCAGCCACTGAAATGAGGCGTTTCTGAACGCGATCCTCGACTGTGGACCCCATCCCCCTGAGCCAGTGCCACGCAGGCCACGCCTGAGCCACCGAAGGTCATGTGAAGTTCATCGCCTGTATTTGGTCTCAACTTGTCCCATTTAACAGGGGCCTGGCGGTTGAAAAACCCTTCGGTCGTTTAACTGGACAAAAAACATGAAAAGTGGAGGGTTTAACTGTTTTAACGGATAACTGCAGGTTTTAAGGGGATATATGACATATCCTATAAAAGCTATAAATAGATGTTTTATATAATAGGTTTTAATGGGAACAGAATGTACGGCTGGGGCAGTTTCCGTTGCCATGCTTGATTGCCGGAGGGTAACAACTGTGTACATGGTATATAGCCTACATAATGTTCAAGCGATATTTTATTTCAGTGCTCTTAAACTCGATTGCTGAGTGTCCAACTGTAATTTCAGTGACACTGGATCTAATCAAGGCATATGCAGAATTACAATAGTGAACATGATGACAAAAAGGGTACTGGGAAACTCCTACATGTGGTAAACCCAATCATATGCTACTCCATTCCAGCAACCAACCATACACACACAAAAAAAAAAACATATAGTAGCGGCATGCATCTATCTATCTATATATCTATCTATCTACCTATCTATCTATCTATCTATTTATCTATCTATCTATCTATCTATCTGTCCATCAATCTATCTATCCATCTATCTATCTATCTATTTATCTATCTATCTATCTATCTATCTATCTATACAAGTTCGGAACCCCAGTGAGGGATTGGTTTCTATTAATTGGGTTTACCTGCTTAAAAACAAGCATATTTACACTTCAACCAACAGAAGCAGGGATGTAACCTGCTTAAGGCAATCCCAATGAACAAGCGTCATCTTTTGGTTGACCTGAGTGATATTTGAGAGGCATGTTTCCCCTGAAACACTCTGCCATTTCCATGCTTAAAGGTATTACCCACCCACCACCCCATGCTGGTTTCAAAGCTACTAGTTTTATGTCTTCCTGCTTCGGGATGAGGGGGGCTGAGGGGCCCCATAATGAGCTGGCACTATAGTGAGCTAAGTTGGTTTATAACTAGGCTTCCTGGCCATAACCAAAGCAATATTTAAAACAAGTTACACAGATGGGACTATAAACAGTATACACCGACAAACATAACTGGGATGGTCCGGTCCGCTTTGTTCAATGTTCATGTACCGGCTGTCCATGTTTGCTTTCCTTGCATCGCCAATGTTTGTTGGCTATGTCAAATTTCGTCGATAAAGCCACCATGTGATTCGATACGCACCTCCACATGCGTCCTGGTCTAGGAAACAAAATGGACTTTGAATGGTTCATCCAAACCCCTCAATCAGTCACTATATATCAAAATCAATATACAATAATATACATACATATAAAGTATGCATACAAATATAAGGAAGTATATAAGGATAGTATATAGGTATAAAATTGGTCAAGTAGGGTTGGTCAAGTCCATTTCAAACGAAATATGACCGGTTTGTGCCCCGGAAACTCGCCTTGTGCTGCCAGCACCTCGGTCATCTTAGCAGTACTGGGGCTCTTTAAGCCGATTGAGAGGGATAAAGAGCCCAATCCAAGACTTACCATCTGGTTATTTAACATAGCCATGGAAAATGGCCCATTTATAGATGGTTTACCTATTGAAAATGGTGATTTTCCATGGCTATGTTAAATTACCAGAGGGTATAAGGGCATGCAATGAATGCAACCAACATCAACCATGGTCTTCAACCAAGGGATGGCGATTCTCAACGCGTCAGCTTCCAGGTAGACTCCCGGGTCTGAGGGTGATGCTGATTGACCTGTGATGGTGACAGGGATAAAACATGAGGATAAAAATAATCCCATGAAGCACTCCACTTGTCATTTACTTTGGTTGTTTATGACACATATATGTATAATATATATATATATATATGTGATTTATATGTGTGTATATGGAGGTTTCCGAAAATGGGGCTACCCCTAAATCATTCAGTTTAAGGTCATTTCCCTTAAGAAATAAACCAACCAGCGAGCTTGGGCATCCACAATTTACAATCCCCGTTGATGTCGACATCGCTAAGTTTGCGGCTGCGCCGATACTGAAGCTCAGGAACAGCAGCCGCATCCCCTGATGGGTCCATGGAGGACACTATACCCTCTGGTAAACAAACAGTTTGCTATTGAAAATGGCCATTTATAGTGGATTTTCCCATGAACGGTGATTTTCCATAGTTATGATAATTATGTTGTATGATAATTATATTCCTGTTGTATGATAATGATATTCCTGGATAATACATTATGTGATTATATGAAAAATATACCCATATATATATATATTGATACTCCTATGGGATAATGGGTATAAACATGTTGTAAGATAATTTATGGGATGAACTAGTCGTCATGATTTTCGATTATGGGAAACATAGATAAACATACTGATGTTAATCATCTATACTTCAAAATTACCATCGGAATGTTATATACGGTAACCGCCAAGACAGTTAGAAAAGTAGTTCATCATTGTTTTAGCAGGACTTGACTGTTCTGTCTATTTGGGGACGACTATAGTGACTATATATTCACATTTTAATTATCAATGTTATAAACACAATGTTAACATATTTACTGTATGTATTTAAATATATATATATGTGTGTGTTAAATATATTTCAATATACATTTAATATACATGCAATATCATTCAATGATCAACAAATACAGTACATAAATGTAAATGTGCCAACACAATTAGAAAAAGACAATAGTTATATTATACAATATATGGTTATATATAGCCATACAATATTTCAAAAAAAATGTTATACTATGTCAAAGCATCTGATCAGTTGTGTTTTCCCGGTTCCACTGGAGGCCAACGGCGCTAGCAAATCCAACTTGTTGCGGCGCACGAAGTTTCATACTGCTCAGAAAACAAGGTCCTTACCCTCTGGTAAACTAACATAGCGAACTGGAAAGATCCACCATTTTTCATCGGAAAATCCACTATTTCTATGGCCATTTTCAATAGCAAACTGTTTGTTTACCAGAGGGTAAGTTCTCTCTGTCATTGCCTTGTATTGCCTTCAGATTTGGTGGAGTGGGAATCTCTGGTAGATCATTTTCTCCATGGAACGAACAAAACTGGTTTTCCATGGCCATCTTTCCACATGGACGCTGCACTGAATTTATCCTGACCGTCACCAACAGCTATGTGCTTCGAAGATATCATCAAATATCCGGCATGTCAAATAAGGCTTCTATCAAAGATATCCAAGCATGCGCAAACAAAAATACATAGGAACAACATGGAAAACTTATTGGATAGGACCGATAGGAACAAGGATTAGTTGGTTCATGTCAGTTCGGCACTTAGTCTTGTAATGTCCTGTAAATTGCCCCTCCGTCATAAGTTGGTTCCAATCAGCTGTCAGCTATAAATCCCATGATGCAACCTGCTTCATCCCATCATATCCCATCTCGCCTGCGCAGTAGGGCTGCACCTGAGGCGGGGACCCCGTGTGGTGCCCCAGTTCGTTTGCTAAGTTGGTATATAACTCCAATAACTATGGTTGATGGTAGATATATTGACATACTTACTATGGTTTATAAACCAACTTATAACTGGGGCACCACCTTGTACAAAGAGGGATTTCTATTCACTTAGATTGGGACTGTCATCCACTATTTGGGATTATTTGGGGATAAACTGCGATCATTGTAGTTTATTGTGCATTTCCCCGTGCCATCATTTGTGGCAGGGTGAGATTTTATAGAACGTAAAAATCCTATGGGACGACTATGGAAGATGAACGGTTTCAACCATCAGGAGTGCTAAACTTGGTGGCATGACACACCGGATCCTTCAGCAATTTTCATTCAATCGACGTATCCAGCCAAGAAGTCACAAAGCTTCAACCATCCTGAAAGAATACATGTATATATATATATATAGATTAAAAAAAATAAATAAATACTGTATATATATATATATATAATAAACCCAAAAAGCAGAAAGTAGTCGGGCTGTTTAAAGTTTAAATCCACTTGGAGGCTCAATGAGGCTGATGCCATAGATAATGGATAGATCCAACGGCTGGTAGCTTCCCAATTCCTGAGATTGACACCTAATTTAATCATTGAAATATCATTGTTTGATGATTGAAAGAGCTGAGAGATATGTTTTTTTTTTTTAATCCCAAGTATTGATTCTAAAAAAACAATGTCAGCAACCATGTGAAAGTACATATCTATACATACACAAATATTATATATATATGTATACATACATAAATATTATATATATGCATCTATGTAATTACATATATATATATATGAAATTATGTATATATTTTTTTATATAATTATGTGTGTGTGTATTTGAGCCAGCGTGTTTGATGTAAATACCTAAGCCCTCCGCGGTACCCTGGTCTGTCCGCGCTGATCGAATCCCAGTAGCTCCATCAAGCGCAAACTGCTGCGTCGAAAGTCCTCTGCCTTGATCGGAGCCGAAGCGAAACCCGGCATATGATTTATGGGGGAAATGTTGGCAAATATTCCATACATGGAGCATATGGGATATGATCTATTTTTTTTAAATAAATATAGGGAGGTTTCCCAAAAAATGGTGGTACCCCAAGTCACCATAAGTTTCAATACTACAATTGTCCAATTTTGGATGATTTGGGTAGCTCTATTGCAGGTAAACCTCTATATAGGAAATGATATGTATATATAATATCTTTGTCGGGAATGTGATATATCTCCGTATAACTGTAGATGTGCATAGCTGCATATAGATCATATATGTAACTATATATACAGTATATATATATATATATTATGCCTGTGTGCATGCGCATTTAATCTTGCTGCCCCAGGCTTCTTTACAGTTTTATGTTCTCTATATATAGTCATTATAGTCTGTTAGAGGAAGTTTCGAGTTTACTGAATTCCAATGGTTTATTTTTTCAGAGATGGGCCCCAGTTACGACATCAAGACCCCACACAGGACTATGGCCAGGGGCCATGGTTACTTATGGTTACTTTGTAGTTGTCTAAAGTGCTTACCCCAGATATATACTTTGATCACAGTACGCACATGTACTTACTGGTATGATCTCGTCCCACTGATCATAAGCACCAAATCCGGAACACCTGGTTTACTATATATGGATCTGTTCATTTTAGTGTCCCACATACTGGCTGATCGGTGGTTCAAAATCTTGTTCCAATTGTCCAGCCCTGACCCACCGATCAGTTGAGATCTCGCACGTTCGCAGGGACCAAGACCCCCTTAGCAAAGGATGCAGTATGGGATATGGGTCAGAGGATGTTTTCATGGGTGGTCATTGCCATAGGCAAAGCAGAACAAAAACACACATACAAAAAAGAAATGATTTCTAAAGCCTTCGTTGGGTGAATTGGGAGGACCCTTCTACTAGTAAAAAATGAAACCCCGGGTCCCTTTACAAAGAATAAAACAAGCTTCCTATATGATGAACCCTTGACTTTGCTTAAATAGTTAGTTGAATGAAATTATATTACCAAAAAGTCCCATCAAACCCAAGTTTCCCCTCGAACCATGCGAGAAGCCAACCAATCATGCAACAAAGACAGATCATGAGCGCAGAATGCTCCCAGCAATGGCTGATGGTGGTCCCACTGGTGGGATTCCACTTGACGTCCATCGAACAACTTGAACCACCCATAATATCCCATACTCGCATTCAATGCCACATGTTATAATATATCATTGATTTTCATTGATCATTAAAAGCCCGCATTCATGTAACAATGCAGCATGACTTTCACTTTCATTGAATAGTCTATCTAATGACACATGGAGATGTCAATTGACTCCGGTTCCAGTAATACAATCTCCCCCATGATTCCTCCTCTGCCTCCGTGCTACAACTCATCCTTTTTGTTTCTGCGCTTGCCGTTGCCAGCGCTTGCGTGTGGCTCGAAATTTCCGGTTTACCCGATCTGCTTCTTTTTCACCAAGCACCCTGGTAAAGCATCGGGATTGAGGGAACAAGCAACTAATTATGGGACCAAAGCTGACTGCCGCGGGGGGACCTGATCAGGGGTGGCACGTTTATTGCAAGAAAACCTGCCTTCGAGGAAAACATCAGTATACTCAGTATACCACACCCGGACAATATAGCTTCTGGTGAAGAACTTGGAAAATCAGCACGTTCACAGATGTGAATCACGTCTCAGAAATTAAAGCATTGCCACGCTGATGAAATAGGAAACGAGCCCCCCGGAAGATAGACAAGTAAGTTACCACAATTTTGGTGGGATTTTACTCTACCGTTTTGCAGGCCGCTAGAATTCAAAGTGCAAGTTCTCATCCAACCTTGATCTTCAACCCAAAAAATGCATTTCGAGCCACTTCACCATAGAACTGAACATTTGGCGGCGCAGAAGTGGCGCTTGCGCACCGCCGCAAATGGGCATCGAGTGAGCCATCTGCAAGCGGAGAGGGATGCGTTTTTGGAGCCTCCAGCAATCCAACAAGGCCTCAACGACACTGTCTACTGTAGAGTCTACTTTGCATTTAGTTCTTGGGTTCAACATATTCATTTGGCATCGGCAAGAACATGAATCCATTTTGTTTTTAATATGTAACACTGTAACATATTGGGTCATCATGTTAATTGTATGCTAAGCAAGTATAATGTAGGCAAACCAGCAACCTAAACCTAGCATTTGGAGATGGTTTATACCAGTACCTTCCCTCCAAAACTAACGTGATTTTGGGTCATCATCCCCTACTGGGGGTTTTGAAAAAACTGATCCCACATGGCCGCCATGGCCGCGCGATGTTTTTGTTATACCCCCCGTCTTGAAGTTATTGCCCGACCTGGGACAAGCATGCCACAAGCTTATTGCTTTTATGGTTTATATATATATATATATGTTATTATTAGTACTTCATGCCGGCTTATAAAACCAACTTCACCACTCGGTTGGCTTCAGCAATCATAAATTGTTCATACGTGGTTACAACACGCTGCAAAATATTGATACGCTCATCTACTGGAAAGTTTGGGGGGTGAGACCCAAATGGGGTGAGAAAACCACCTTTAAAAATATGAGAAAACATGGGAAATTAGGGAAAATCATGGAAGATAACGAAGAAAATATGACAACATGACA
>Ga0126342_10015966_pt1 | contig 13116 bp, 11 predicted proteins | sample Cyp1metagenome_FD_92528 | JGI IMG/M metagenome (GOLD analysis project Ga0126342, IMG submission 92528) | Coral microbial communities from Lord Howe Island, Old Settlement Bay, Australia - Cyphastrea 1 metagenome | ecosystem: Host-associated > Invertebrates > Cnidaria > Coral ... | reverse complement strand
AGAGTCCCCGTAAAGTCCCCGTAAAGTCCCCGTAAAGAGGAAAAGTCTCCATAGAGAGAGAAAAAGTCTCCATAGAGAAGAGTCCCCGTAAAGTCCCCGTAAAGTCCCCGTAAAGTCCCCGTACGGGGACTCTTCTCTATGGAGACTTTTTCTCTCTCCATAGGAGACTTTTCCTCTTTACGGGGACTTTACGGGGATTTTACGGGGACTCTTCTCTATGGAGACTTTTTCTCTCTCTATGGAGACTTTTCCTCTTTTCTCTCTTGCGGACAGGTGAGGAGACAGGAGAGAAGAAGAGAGAGGAGAGAGGAGAGGATTTTGGATTCAAACCTTTCCTGACAAAAAAGGTCGGACAGGAACAAAAAGGAAAGGAACAAAAAGGAAAGGAACAAAAAGGAAAGGAACAAAAAGGAAGGGAACAAAAAGGAAAAAGGAGAGGAACAAAAAGGACAGGAAGCTATACGGGAGGTATACATGGACTCCAGAAGTTTGGTTGTCATATGTAAATCACCTAGTAATGGTTAATGGTTAGGGTTAGTACACCTAGTAATGGTTAAAAAAAATTATTTGAGGGTTAGATTCCCCATGGGGTTAGAAAAGCATGCGTGTAATGGTAATGAAATCCCCATAAAGGGGTTAGAAAGGCAACTTAATATAAGGGTTAGGCGTGGTCGTGCATCCACCTTGGTTTTGCGTGGCAGGCTTGGCACCTATGGCACTGGCATGGGCGCGCTTGGGCGCGCTTGGGCGCGCTTGGGCACGCTTGGGCGCGCTTGTTCGCCGGTGACGCTGGTGACGCCGTGGTACTCTCCGTGGCAGGTGTGGCACTTGGCGACATCCACCTTCTTTTCGCGTGGCAGGTGTGGCACTTGGAGACATCCACCTACGTTTCGCGTGGCAGGCGTGGCACTTATGGCACTGGGCTGGCTTTGGTGGCGCGCTTGGACCCACCATATTTGACACAGCATCTTTCACACACAACTTTGTCACACACCATCTTTGACACACCACATTGTCACGCACCATCTTTGACACACCATCTTTCACACACCATCTTTGACACACCATCTTTCACACACCACTTTGTCACACACCATCTTTCACGCACAACTTTGTCACACACACACACACCATCTTTCACACACCATCTTTCACACGCCACTTTGTCACCCACCATCTTTGACACACCATCTTTCACACACCAACTTTCACACACCATCTTTCACACACCACTTTGTCACACACCATCTTTCACACACCATTTTTGACACACCATCTTTCACACCACTTTGTCACACACCATCTTTCACACACCGTCACAGACGATCTTTCACACACCATCTTTCACGCACCACTTTGTGTCACACCATCCTTCACCACAGCATCCTTCACACACCACTTTGTCACACACCATCTTTCACCACACCATCTTTCACACACAACTTTGTCACACACCATGTTTCACATGCAACTTTGTCACACACACACAACTTTGTTTTACTTCTCGATCCTCCACCACCTCCTTTGTCTTTCCTTCTTTCCCCGTCCCCGCTACAACACTTGGTGCTCATTATTGGAAGAAATTGCTTTGTGGGGTTATCCGGTCCTTTAATTTCTCAGATGAATTGTATATATTGTATTGCATTTTCTATGTTTCCTGCCACTCAGGGTACAACGGTGAGTACTTGCCGCAGTTCATCGAGGATCCTCAGCCCGGTGTCGTGAACGTCTCCCGCACCATGAAGTGCGCCATCACCTGGGCATCGGGAACCATGAACCCCCAGCCATAAGGAAACCTAGCCATAATTTATATCATGGAAACCATATGGAAAGCATATGGAAAACATCTGGAAACCTGAGAGTTGGATTTGAATAGATTGACTTTGAGATTCCTTTGATGGTCATAATTTGTTCCCATCTTTTTCAAACTGAAGTGCCCATGAGGTGGACCCTGCTCACGGACGTGCCAGCACACCGTGTGCCGCCGAAGTCTGTGGCTAAGAATGGAAGGGAATTGGATTCCAGCTACGACTGTGGAGAAATCTTCGGCAAGGGCGGTAAAATTAAAGACATATTAGTATGCATTTGACGGATCTTGATGGCACATCTGTCCATGTGCTTTCCATCACTAGCACAGACGCGATGCTGTGCACGTCCGAGGAGCGCCATGGAGATTCTTCCCAAGCAGCCGCGGAAGAAGGCGCAGAAACGACGGGTCAAGCCATAGCTGACATCGTGCTGTTGGCTGGAGATTTAGTTGGTGAAGCTTTGGAACGAAGGTTGGTGCAATCGACATCTCCTTCAAAGAGCCTCATTTGCCCATTGGTGTCCGGGCCCCTGCCTTTGGGCTCCCCAACTAGAAGTGAAATGCCAAATTCATGCAAGGAAATTCATGCAAGGCCATTGCCTTACAACAAAGGGTGAAGACAGCTGCCTTAGTGGCTGGAATTACGGGGACTCCAAATGCTCACCAGGATTTTTGCCTGCATCACAAGGAGGCAAAACATGTTTACATCACTTCTAGAGCTATTTGTTAACCTCAGGTTGCTACAAGCACCAGCTTATGGAGATAGGTATGGGTTAAAACCCTGGTGCCCCGCCTAAGATCAAAATTCGGCCCCAATATGGTATCATTGGTTTAGACTCTAGACATGTTTAGACCCCATTTCCGTATTTGCGCAGAGCGTCACAGAGCGTCCAAGCGTGAGGTCAGAAAGAGCAGCTGCAATGCTCAGCAGCCAGACAGCTACCGAGAGTGTGGCATGGCTGTGCAGGACTGCGGCTGTCTGAGAGTATGCAAGTGGGTGTGTCTGAAACTGATGTATAATCCTCATTTATGATGATTTTGGGGGGTAAATGATTAAGCAGTCGATTTAGTGGGATGCCCTATTTTACGTGAATGATTCCGAATGAGCCCACGAGGAAAACCCGGAAACCCACGTCGATGTGATTTTTGTGATCCTTTGTCGTTCAGGATGGTGACGAATGCACCTGTGTGACACTGAGCTGGAATGAAGCGTGTAGGATTTTGCGGCAAATCTAAATCTGTGGCTGACTACCTTGGCCGTGGAGATTTGGCACATTTGTCCAATTAGGCCAGGCTGCTTTCAATTTTATTCTCAAAGATGTCAAGCGGCCCGTGCTGCACGACAGATCAGACTTTGAGGTTTCACCTATGTGGTCCCATTCAATCTCAAGACAACCCTGTACTTGGCGGGGAGGCATAGTACATTCGTGTTTCAGATCTTGGCCTTGTTTCCCAGCGCATGAGCTTGAGATATTTTTCATATTACTAAGGACTTCAGAGCAAAATGCATGATATTTGTGACCTGCCAAGTGCTAAGGACAAGCTGATGGCGTGGATGAAGCTTCCAGCAGAAGACTAAGAAAGACCAAGTCGGACCTTAGAAGACACCTCAAAAAAAAGGTCTTGGAGTGTATCCAAGATACTGTATCCCAAGAAACAGCTTGTTTTATGCCATCAATATCCATTCAAACACCATTTTTGAATATTTTTGATGGGTCTGCAAATCAGGCCATTAGCGGTCCCGGAAAAAGCATGGGAAAGACGGGCCGGTTGTTCTCCATGGTTTAGCTATCGGATCTGCTCTGAGGCCCGGGCCTTCATGTACGGCCAGATGAAGTACTGGACCGTGCCCATTGACCAGAGCAAAGTGGATTTCTACTGCGACCCCGAGCAGGAGGACTGTCGAGAAGCTTCAGCAAAAGGAGTTATATATAACAGTTATATATAAATCTATTAAATGTTGATAATCTAAGTCTTGGGAATCAGTCAATCCAAAGCAGGTCCAACATGTTGCAATATATATAGTGCATTGCAAACGCATGCAAACGCTGTCAAACATCGTCAAACAGCTACGACGTCGTTGCGATGTCATGGCAATATCTACAAATCACAACGAGGACTGCCAGTTCGAGGTGTCCTTCTCAGAGAACGCCAAGGCCATTTCTGAGTCATTGTCCAGCTATCAATGCTGACTATGACTGACTGCCTGAAAGAATCGAATGAGGCATTGAAGAATAGAGCTGTAGCAGCAATTGCGTTTAAAATGCACGTTTTCTGGCCAAAGCCATGCCGCAGATTCTCCAGTGGTCGTGGTTTGGCGAGTGGGTACAGCTGGCATGGTTTGTCGTTGGAAGACCTACAGAACCCTTTGCCTAACGGGCTCTCGGTTAGGATAGTCAGGGGGATGTCAGGGCTAAGGATTACTACTTGTACTCTCTTCGTATTACGAACCACGAACCCTTTGAGAATCCCTTGACACTGGGTCGCTAGGTGGTTGAATTCCCAAAGGCTTCAGTGCTGTAGCTTGCCCAGCTGTTTTGCCTTGACGCTGACAGGACAAGACCAAATTCACGCCTGAAGGTATTGCAATTGGCTTGGTGGCTATCCCAGAAACAAACCTGAAGCTGGAGCTTTTTGTCAAAAAAAGCTGTATTTCGATGCATTCAGTATATAAATGTACGTATATGATTCATATGATACCAAAAAGATGAGGGATAGTTGTCATAATTCTTGATCCATGGATATCCATGGCAATTATCCAAGAATTTGTGCTTTGCAGAATAGGAATCTTCAGCCCTGGGATCGAGGTCTTGGCCACCTTGATCTTTGCGCCAATCGCAGTTTCTAAGGTTCCTAAGACAGAACTTATCGGAGTTTCTGTATTGCAACTGTGTTGAAATAGGAATCAATATGAATCAATAGTATTTCAATAGTGAACATCCGAAAGGCACACTCTAAAAGTTTCATAAAGTTTCCAGGTTCTGGTACCATGAAGTCGAACAAAAACTCTATTTTCGACATGTCTTCAGAAGATGCACAAGTCCACGATTTTGCCGATCCGTTGAATCATTGTCATAGAATTGATGAATATCATTGAGAACAATGTGCGTTGTAGGCTAGGGCAGCTAGGTGTTCAGGATCCATGTTGATCGCAGAGGCATCTAGGCATCTCACCAAGGAACGTCGCTCTTCAAAAAATGTGGAGGGCAAAATCATCAGGCGGGTCTCCCTTCTGCGAATGTGTCATGGCTCAGAAAGTGGCCATGTATGACACTGTACTACAGCACCTATAAACGAACAGAACAAAGACAGAGTAGAGCCAGGGAAAGGATCTTCCACATGCTTCCATGTTCTCAGGGAAAAGGACCATCAAAAGACGATGTAAAGCCGTGGGGAGCATTTTGTCGAGCTCTTCATCTATGGTGTTTTGCTCAGAGATTCCTGCCTGCTTTTTCGCTGCTATTTGCCTTTAATATTTTAAAATGTTTCAATATGTTTCAAATCGTACTATGTTGATCATTGATCCAGACCATTGCGAATCGCTGCAAAGCCTGAGGCTGATTCTCCCTCTCCGAGTTGCAACTTTTCCAGTCCTCTTGTTGTGCACTGGCCCAGATGACTTTTGATCCAGTGCTGGTTTTATACCAGCCTGGTGGGGGAGAAAAGCCGAGATGGGCCGCCCAAATTCGCAACGTTGCACAGACTGAATGCGAGTTCAAAAGGAGCAGGTCCACAAGATCTCTGGTGGGATAGAACATGGTAGAACCATTTGGATCCATTTGGAATGAAATCAAGGATTGGAAGCTCATGTGGCGCCCCACACAAGACGTGCCGAGACTGCTTGCAGCAGGGGTGTTTGATGGTGTTTGTATTTATAGACCGTGTGAAGATTGATGTTCCATGTGCAGGCGTTGACCGCATGAAAACAACCTCTTCATACTGGCCTGCACTCGATTTTTGTCAAGGTTTGACACAGCACACATTTTTGCCATGGAAGCCTTTGAAAAGGCCTGTTTCTGCACTTACTTTCAGATCCAGAGGTTTTCTTGAATCAGCTCGGAATGCCATCCCTTCCAATCCCACTTATAAACATGATGTAAAAACTACTGGAGACATGAAAACTACTGCGAGATCCGATCAGTTTCCAAGTTTCCAATCCAAGGCTCAGTTGACCTCCAAAACAGCCATGGCTTTCTTTTCGTCGGCCTTGAGACTGGGCCTGTGGAAACAGTCCATTGCAGGGATGCCCATGGGACGGGTGTGGACTTTGTAAGGAACTTGGATGCAAAAGACAACTTTGGGATACTTTGGGTACATGACATGAATCATCCACATCGATCCACAAGGAAATCAATCTCTAGGTCCTCTAGGTCATTCTTGTAGCTCAATGTACAAAGCACCTGCCGTTGTGTGGTTGGTGAAGCGTGAGAGTGGCTCTAGACTCTACATAGCTATCTGGGGTGCGGATGGAAGGGTCGGGGCCTCGCTTGTGACGCTTTCTGATTGGCAACGTCCAATCCCGTGAAAGCGGTAGGGACCCCACCCCACCCCAGCCCACTCAACCCTCGTGAGCACCAGTTTCGCAAGTGATCCATGCAAAGTGTCGCAAGTGATGCAAAGTGGTGCAAGTGAGACTCAAAAGGTGTCGCAAAGTCAGAAACTGTCGCAAGTGTGCCAAAAAAGTGTTGCGAGTGAGCCCCGAACTGATGGAAGGTCCGTTGCGCCGACAACACTGGCATCATCAAGGCTTGCATTATTGGTCTAGGTTTGGCGCCCAGTTTCTCCCGACAGCATGAATGGCAATAAGAAAAAAGGTATCATGTTTGATTGATTCCTCGAAGCCTCTAGCAATCCTGCTCTGTTGCATGCCTCAAACGATGGAGAATCAACCATGAAACAATGACAGTACAGCCAAGGCAAGAACAAATGGGGCACAGGAAAGATTGGCGATCGCATACGTGTGAGTGCCCGACTCTCAAGAAAGCCCAACTGCAGTGCCTTCGCAAATGTACTTGGACTTTAAGAAGGGCATGTGCCACCCATACCCAAGAGACTTGACATTATCATACCAGATTGGAATCAAGACTGTGCCCATGCTCCACAAATCAAACAGGCGAGCAGTTGAAATATCGGAAAGGGCTGCTTAATATTGCTTGTTGATGGTAGTTGCACGTTGCAGATGGCCAGAGATGGCAAGCAAATGCAGCAGCAAATGCAGTGATAAAATGGAGAGGTCCGCGACAAGCACGATTTCTACAAGGCTCTCCAGACTTGGAATCTTCAGACTATTTCCGACTTCTTACTTCATCTACTTGCCCGACCTTGAAGTATTTTACGGCTTTCTGTTCTACTACTCAAATCAGCTGTACCGAACCCAACCAAGCAATGAAATCCATCATACAACGAAGGGGTAGTCGACCTCAGCTGACCAGGGCGAGCAGATGCCAAAAGGAATCATTGCAAGAACTCGCAAGGACGGCGATGGCATGATATGGTGTGGCAATCCAAAGCAGCTTCTCCTGGCAAACAGACATCGATCATTGGTGGGTGTTGGATGTGGATTGGTGGATTGGAAGATTGAAAAGGTTAGAAGGTGTGGGTAGTCTTGAGGCTGTCAGGATATGTTGGAAGCAGTGAACACTATAGCAAACCTTTCGAAGGAGATCCAACAACTTGAACTAGAGTGGTTCAGTGGTTCAGATATACTTTTCTAGAACCATTTTTGTCCCTGAGATTGGATTGTAAGACTCTGCTACTTCCAATAAGAATCAGAGGGTCTTGCGCGGGATGTGCTGAATCAGGAGGTCAATCGTCTGTCCTGCTTGATTCCTCGCCGGTGTGGGTTCAGACGAATGAGCTACCACTGTGAACTTCAAATTTAAAATATCCTCACCAGACATTGGTGCCAATTTGGGCATGGTTGCTCCCAACACCCCGGAGACAAGTAGTGAAACTGGTAGATAAAGAGGTACCCATAAGATAACAAATTTCCATCCATTTCCTTCCCTTACTACATATTATTATGCTATTCTGGCTACGACATATGGCTGCGGCGTTCGAATTTCTTGGAGCCCTGAGACGTGACAGTTTGCGCCAGGTAAGGATGGCAGCTACATCAAGTTTGACGAGAACGCCTTTGTGGTGATCTCCAAGAACAAGGTCCGCCTGGGTCCCCTGGGAGATCTGCTTCCCGGTAGTTTGAAGTCTATGCATCACCAATTCTGGTGGCAGGTGATTGTAAAGTGCCCGGTGATGTCCCCTCCAAACGCCAGGCAAAGGGCTCGAAGATTAAAGGCCCGTTGTCCTACGAGATCCAAAACAATTGTGGAGCTGCCACGCTTGGGGCTGTCCCGCGACTTGGGAAGTTTAGGAAGGCTGTGAAGATCTGCGAATTTCACATTTGATCTCTAGGACTCTGAAATGATTGATGCTGATTGATGCTGATTGACTGGAAACTGTCCATTCTGATTTACATTCTGCTGAAACAAGATGCCATGGCTTTTTCGCAAAGTGTCCAAATGGAGAGATCCATGAGATCCGAGATCGCCAGGCAAGTCTTTAGCCCGTTGGATTTTCTGACGGCCTCGCTCGTTTCACTGGAAAAAAGTGGAGACAAGGGCGGAGGGAGAGAGGCGCAAGGGCGGTAAGACATTGCTAGTATGATGCAATGACATTCTATTTGCCGGCATAGTCTTCCGTTTTTAGTTGCGATTCCATCTTCTCTTTGTCGTGAGCACTTTACACACGGTTCGACTGACCACAAAGTGGCCTCATTAATTACGCTGTGGAACTGCTTTTGTCCGCAACTTCTTGGTTCAAATGCAACGCAGTCCAGTATAGTCCTGTCATGAAGGTAATTAGGGCAGAATCATGGATCATCCCAAGCCAGATGATTTGACAAACCCCAGCAGAGCCAGTGGACAGCCAAGCCCAGCAAGAGTAGCGGAGATCATTGGCAGAACATAACATTTCATTGCTCCCGTGGAACAGCCGATGGCGGAAGAGTTTCAGGCGCTTCTTTGTAATGTCATGTTATACTTTCTTTCTAGCTGGTTGTTAGGGGCATCCTCCATTGCCTTGGCCAGTTGCAAAGGTCCTTTGTTGTCAGAACTCATGAATTCAAGCCTTGTGTGCACCAAGATTTCTGCTTCCTTTGGCGGACCACTCTTCCTTGATAGAACCCCAGCGATGCATGTTCTCTACTGGACGGTTCGTTAAACCTTGAAGATCTTGCAGTGACTTGAACTGTCATGTGCAGGGCGAGGCCCAGCCGCCACCTCCACCAGAGGAGGACAGTAACTGGGATACTGCAGATCTGTTGGGCCAGGGAAGAAATGAAACTTAAGGACTTAAGGGTATTCACCGGTATTCATCGGTGTTCACCATACAAATTTGGAGGCACCTGGTGCAGTCCATGCAAGCCCTGCGCAAGCTTGTGCTCAATCCAGGAGTACCGGAACTCCGACCGTCGAGAGGAGAGAAATGCAGCCCACTGCAACAGACTTGGCCGACTCCAAGAATCGAAGGGCTTCAAGTTTTGCAGATGCTCCAAATCTATCCAAATCTATCCAATTCGGAATGTCTACAAGAGTCACTTCAGTCTCCTTTGATTTGTCCTCAAAAGAATCCTCAAAATATTCAAAGTGGCGTATCAGAGGAGCGCAGTCGCGGCAAACGCAGCCGGGACCGCCGCAGCCGCGACCGGCGGAGCAGAGACCGGCGTCGGAGCCGGGATAAACGTAGCCGCGATCGAGACCGGCGACGCAGTCGGCACGTGTCTCAATCCGCTTTGTGTGGACAGAGTAGACCAAGGAATGATACTTATTTGAACATATTGAGAAATCAGATAGGTTGGTTGTTTGGTTTGAAAATCTATTATCCAGGATTCGCATAGATTCGCAGAGTCTTACATGTCCCTGCTGCAAAGGGTTCAATATCAATAGAGTTGAGGTCACGGTCTCGACGCAGAGGGGGCGGCTCTTTGCAGGCTGGTTGCCAGGGTGAGCAACCAGTAGTCAAAAGGGGTGGCTGCAAGGGCATATCAATCATAGTTTGTTATTGAAAATGTAGAATTGATATGAATTGATAGATTCTGATGTTGGAAATGGTTGGTTTGACAAACAAGCAACATCAAGCAATGTCGTGCCGAAGATCCGCAGGATGAGCTTCGGGCAGATCGGGGTGAGGAGCCGCAAGAGCGGATGGAGGAACCTCCCCCGCCCTCGGAGGTGGGGAAGCTCCCAAGTGCGGTGTCGATGGTTTGGTTAAAGTTTCAAAGACATTTTAGGTGCATCATGATGCTCTTTACCACGAATTTACATGACATGAATTTACATTAATTAAGTTTGGGAAACATGGATGTATCATGTTTTATAACATGATATATATATATATATATATGTATATATATATATGCCAATGGATACATCACAGTGCGCAATAACCATAAATTGCCAGTAAATTGATAACTGCTGATGTTAAATCCACAACTTGGATTCAGTCGCTTGGCAGGCACCACCACCACCGCCACCTGACGAACCCAAGCGAAAGAAGTCTCGCTGGGGTGAGGCCAGCTGACAACCAGAAAGGGCATTTATAATATATATATATATAACGTATCTTGAGAGATGTTAGGCATGTTTGAAGTCATTCAATCTATGTATAATCATATACATACGTTTATACATATATATATACATACAATATATATATATACACATGATATATACACACACACATTATATATACACATTCTATATATATACACTCTCTCTATCATTATGTATATATATAGATACACATTACATATTCATATGCATACACTTTATACAATATATAATATATATATATACATTATATATGTGTATATATGTATCTATATATATACATACATTATACACACACACATATATATATATATATATATATACACATTGTATACATATATATATATATATATACATTGTATACAAATATATATATATATACTTAAAAAACGCATTATATATATACATATATATATATATCATGTATATATACACATTACACACATACATATAGATACACATTATATATATATACACATTATATACATATATACATATGTATATATATATATATGCAGTCTTTGTATAATAATATGTAAATAAATGTATGTATGTATATATATATACACACATGTAATTGAAGGAAATTCAGAAGTCAAACTTCCGACTTATGGACAGATGCAGCAACGGTCGTGAGAGCAGTCAGAGAAGAGAAAGAGTCAGAAGAAGGTGAAAAAGGTAGAAAAGTCACAAAACACTGTGTTTTTCCAATGTTTCGTGGCTCCAGCGGGTCCAAAGCAGGCTCGCTAAGGCGGCGGGCGCGGAATACAAGAGATGAAAAATTGCACGCCGCTGTGGCGCGAAGCACGTTTTGAAGTCAAAATGTCAAGAACACCTCATGCTTGGAGCATGTTTGGAAGTTGAGATGTCGAAAAGGCGTCCGTGGTTGTGGCGCCAAGCACGTGTCGAAGTCAAAGCATACAAAAGGTAGTGTTTTCAGAGCACTTTTCAAAAAGTGCATGCGACTGTGGCAAAGCGCGTCTCGAAGTCAAAATGCCAAAAGCATCTCAGCAAGACATCACGTTCGGACCGCTTTTGGACGTGCAGGCGTCGTTTTTCGTGGCAGGGGAAATGGATTCTGCACCTCGTCAAAAGTGAGCCAAACGTCTGGGTTTTGCAGAACTTCCAGAAACGATGGCAGCCGTGGAAGCTTTGACGAGGATCTGCAAAGATGGATTTCGCGTGGAAGGCGCAGTACAAGAGACATATCCATCCGACATGTAAGGAGGGCCGGGCGTTGATTTCCTGAGAGGGGTTGCATTTTGGAGCATCAGATCTTCAGGTTTGCTAAAATGATTTTGCTGATTTTGGCTTTGCTCTTTCGTGGCAGGCGCAGTACTGTGGACAGATGGACCGGAAAACTCACAAAACGTATTGGTACGAGGCCGCCAGCTCCGTAGTTTTGAAGGAAGTCTCGCAGAATTGCTTTGTTTTCGATGTTGTCAACTTCAGAAATGGAGAAAGTCTCACTGAGTTTCGTCGTTTTGGAGCTGTGCGCTTTCATTTTTTGAAAGGTCTCGCAGAATTGCTTCGTTTTTGATGTTGTCAACCCTCACTTTTGAAGGAAGTCTCGCAGACTTTCAGATAGAAAGATGGGTGGATGGGTGGATAGAGAAAGCCATGGAGATAGAGATAAACAAAGAGAGAAGAATAGAGATACAGATGGAGATAGTTATAGGGATCCATATATATATACGTAACTATATATATAACTATATATATATAACTATATATATATAACTATATATATATAACTATATATATATAACTATATATATATAACTATATATATAAATATAACTATATATATATATAACTATATATAGAGAGAGAGAGCGACAGAGAAAAAGAAGGATACACAACTTGGAAAGGATTGACAGGGAAACAAATAAATGGATTGGATTAGATTAGATTAGATTAGGTTCGATTCGATTCGATTAGATAGATAGATAAACAGACGGACAGACAGACAGACAGATAGATAGATAGACAGATAGAGAAATAGAAATAGAAATAGAGATAGAGAGTCAGCGAGATAGATAAACATACAGAGAAACAGACAGATGCTTAAAGACAGAGCGAGATGGAGAGAGGGAAGGAAAAAATGAGATGGACAGAGTGAGAGAGGTAGAGAAACACAGAGAAACACAGAGGAAAGGAGACAGAGAGAGATAGAGAGGGAGACACTCAGAGCCTCAACTCAACCACCTTTCGGTCCATCAGTGCGCTCTGCCATCAATGAATCACGACAACCAAACCTCCCTTATAGGTTTCCCATCTTTGAAACTTCCGCCGCCGCCTTGTGCGGTCCTACTGGTGAGCTGTATTGGTTTAATCACGAAAGCTAGCTGTGCTAGCTGAAGTTGCTCTTGCTTTAGCAAGGCAGGCCCAGGTTCGATCCCCCCTGGTCCCCCCCGAGCCCCCCGGAGAGGAGATTTCCCTCTGCTGGTAGAGGGTCATCATCCTCATTTTCATTTTCATCTTCATCTTCACCCTCCTCAACCTCAACCTCATCCTCATCCTCATCCTCATCATCTTCATCATCATCCCCATCATCCGCAGCATCCACATCAACATCAACATCGACATCAACATCATCATCATCATCATCATCATCATCATCCTCATCTTTATCCTCATCTTTATCCTCATCTTTATCCTCATCTTTATCCTCATCTTTATCCTCATCTTTATCCTCATCTT